>Ga0081540_1000063_pt1 | contig 119510 bp, 129 predicted proteins | sample TabmetS2T1R1_FD_71024 | JGI IMG/M metagenome (GOLD analysis project Ga0081540, IMG submission 71024) | Tabebuia heterophylla rhizosphere microbial communities from the University of Puerto Rico - S2T1R1 | ecosystem: Host-associated > Plants > Roots > Rhizosphere ... | reverse complement strand
GCTCGGCAGAGCGCTCCCGGGCATTGCCATCCTTCCTGCGCTACTACAACCGGCGCAGGCCCCACAGCTCACTTGGAGACCGGCCGCCGATCAGCCGTGTTCACAACGTCCGTGGGTAGGACATCTAGCCCCCCTGTGGGTGACAAACTGCAGGCGGTGCGGAGGACCGGATGCGCGTGATCGCCGGAGAGCTGAAGGGCCAGCGCCTGGTCGCGCCGCGCGGCTGGAAAGTGCGGCCGACCTCCGACCGCGTCCGCGAGGCGACCTTCTCGGCCCTCGGCGAGCGGGTGCTCGGCGCCCGCGTCCTCGACCTCTACTGCGGCACCGGCGCGCTGGCGATCGAGGCGCTCTCACGCGGTGCCGCCTCGGCGCTGCTCGTCGATCGCGACACCAGGCCGGCGCTCGGCAACGTCGAGCGCCTCGGGCTGGGCGAGCGGGCGGAGCTGGTGCGGGCCGACGTCGGCCGCTGGCTGGCCGATGCAGCGGAGCTCCAAACGGGGGGGCGGTTCGATCTCGTCTTCGTCGACGCCCCCTATAGACTCGCCGACCGCGTGGAGCAGGATCTCAACACCCACCTGCCGGAGCTGCTCGCTCCCGATGGCCGGGCGATCGTCGAGAGCGGCGCCCGCCGGCCGCTGCGGATCGACTCGCTGCAGCGGCTGCGCCAGCGCCGCTACGGCGCCGCTGACGTCTCGATCTACGGGGCGGCGGAGCGATGACCGAGCGCAACGGCACGGTCGTCTGCCCGGGCAGCTACGACCCGGTCACCAACGGCCACCTCGACATCATCACCCGTACCTCGAACGTCTTCGAGAAGGTCGTCGTCGGGGTCGTCAACAACCCGGTGCGGAAGGCGAAAACGCTGTTCACGGCCGAGGAGCGGCGCCAGTTCATCATCGACGCGACCGCCGGCATCCCCAACGTCGAAGTTCAGATCTTCGCCACGCTCCTGGTCGAGTTCGCGCGCGAGAACGACGCCTCGGCGATCGTCAAGGGCCTGCGGGCAATCTCGGACTACGAGTACGAGTTCGAGATGGCGCAGCTGAACCGCAAGCTCGACCCGGAGATCGAGAGCATCTACCTGATCGCCTCGCCGCACTACAGCTTCCTCTCCTCGACCGGGGTGAAGGAGATGGCCACCTTCGGCGGCGACGTCGGGGACCTGGTTCCGGCTCCGGTGGCCGCTGCGCTCTCTGAACGCCTCGGCGACAGGTAGGCTGTTCGACTCCAGTCCGGGTCCTGGGCGACCGCTTGCAAAAAACGCCCCTTTGCACCGCATCTTCACGAAAATTCCCGCGTACACGTAGGCTTACGATCTTCGTATGGACGTTCTGGTCCTCATAGACAAGCTCGACGACGTTGTCCACAATGCTCGCCCGGTCCCGCTGACGGATCAGGTCCGCGTTGATCGGGAGGAGATCTACGACCTCCTCGATCAGATGCGGGCGACGATCCCGGAGGAGATCAAGCAGGCGCGCTGGATCGTCAAGGAGCGCCAGGAGATGCTGGCCGAGGCCAAACGCGAGGCGGAGCGGATCGTGCGCGAGGCGCGCGAGCAGCAGGCCCGCCTGATCTCCGACGAGGAGGTCACCAAGCAGGCCGAGCGCGCCGCCGACGAGATCGTCGAGGACGCCCGCACCCGCGAGCGCGAAATCCGCCTCGGCGCCGAGGACTACGCCGACGAGATCCTCAACACCCTCGAAGTCAACCTGCAGAAGTTCCTTGCCGCCGTCCAGCGCGGCCGCGACCGCCTCGCAGGGCGCGACGACGAACCCGTCGCCGAGCTCGACGAGCAGCCCTAGTCAGTCCAGCTTGAGATTGTCGAGGGCCGCCCAGCGCGGGTCCTTCGCCGCGCCGTGTTCGTGGTCCGCCGGGTCGGCGTCGTTGAGCGGCTCGCCGCAGACCGGGCAGAGGCCGAGGCAATCCGGGCGGCAGAGGATCTGGTTGGGGAGGGCGAGCATCGTCGCGTCGTGGGCCCAGCGGCCGAGGTCGAGCTCGTCGTCAGCGACGTAGGGGCTGTGCAGTTCGGCCTCCTCGCTGCTCGCCTGGTCGACCTCGCGGGCCTCGACCTCGAGGTCGAGCGCCGCCGGCTCGAGGCAGCGCATGCAAGGGCCCTCGATGTGGATCGCGAAGGTGAGGTGGAAGGCGAAGCCGCCGCTCGGCCGCGAGACCTCGAGCCGCACGCTCGGCGTCTGCGGGTCGGCGACGTAGGTCTGGCCGCCGAGCTCGAACGGCTCGAGGCGGACCGGCAGCTCCAGCCTCTTGCCCTCCCCGTGGTGCAGCCCGAGGGTGGAAAGGTCGATGACGGTGGTCGCGTCTGGCATTGTCCGAGATTACGAGATGGCCCAATTCCACTGGAAACCCGACAACTACCTGAAGCTGATCCACGAGGAGATCCCTCGTTACGACGAGCTCCAGGAGCAGGCGATCAAGGCGATCCCCTTCGCTCCCGAGCGCGTTCTGGAGCTGGGGATGGGGACGGGGGAGACGACCCGGCGCCTGATCGACGCCTACCCCGACGCCTGGGTGATCGGGCTGGATTCGAGTCCCGACATGGTCTTCCGGGCTCGCGAGGTCTACGACGACGTGCAGCTGGCGCGGATCGAGGACCCGCTGCCCGACGGCCCCTGGGACCTGGTGATCGGGGTGCTCTCGGTCCACCACCTGACCAGCGAGCAGAAGCAGAACCTGTTCCGCCGTGTGCGCGAGCACTCGAAGGCGCTGGTGATCGGCGACGTCGTCCAGGCCGACGTCCAGGTCGCCCCGCTCGACCCCGGCTACGACTTCCCGGAGACGGCCTCGAACCTCGCCAGCATGTGCGGAGGGACGGTCACCTGGGAGGCCGAGGATCTAGCCGTGGTGAGAGCCGTCTACTGAGGCGCGATACCCCTCTGAAAACACTCAAAAGCGAGCCGTAGGCGAGCGGGTTTTCAGAGGGGTATCGCGCCTCAGGAAACCCCTGGAGCCCCCGGCCGCTACCATCCCGCGTCCGATGGCCGTACCCAAGAAGAGAACGTCCAGCGCCCGGCGCGACAAGCGTCGCGCCCAGCACAAGGCCGGCAAGGCGAAGCTGAACAGCTGCCCGCGCTGCCACAGCCCGCGGCTGCCGCACCGGGTCTGCCCGACCTGCGGCACCTACAACGGCCGTGAGGTCGTCGTCCACAAAGTCGTCGATCCGACGGCTGGCGCCGCCTCCGACTCCGAGTAGCCGTGGCGCCCACGCGCGGCGTCACCGTGGCCCTCGACGGCTTCGGGGCCGAGCAGGGCTTCGACGTCCTCGCCGAGGGCGCCCGTCTGGCCGCCGCCGACGGGATCCGGGTCCGCGTCTTCGGCCCTGAGCGGGCGCTCGGGCTCGGCGGCGCCGAGGGCATCGAGGTCGTCCAGACCGCCGACCAGATCGGCAACGACGAGGATCCGGTCGCCGCCGTACGGGCCAAGAAAGAGGCCTCGGTCGTGCGCGCTGCCCGCGAGGTCGCCGAGGGCCGGGCCGACGCCCTCGTCAGCCCCGGCTCGACCGGGGCGACGATGGCCGCCGCGACCTTCGGCCTGCGCCGGCTGAAGGGCGTGCAGCGGCCGGCGCTGGCGGTGCAGCTGCCGGTTCCGGGCAAGCCGGTGCTCTTCCTCGACGTCGGCGCCAACGTCGAGGTCCGCGCCCAGCACCTGGTCCAGTTCGCCTTCCTCGGTGCCGCCTTCAGCGCCGCCGTGCTCGACGTCCGCGAGCCGAGCGTCGGCCTGCTGACCGTCGGCGAGGAGGCCGGCAAGGGCCGCGATGAGGTGGTCGAGGCGCATCGGATCCTCAGCCGGGCGCCGAGCATCGACTTCGCCGGCAACGTCGAGGGCCGCGACCTGCCGGCCGCCGCCGTCGACGTCGTCGTCACCGACGGCTTCACCGGCAACGTCTCGCTGAAGCTGCTGGAGGGGACGGCGAAGGCGGTTGCCGCTGCGGTCGGCGACGCCGCTCGCTCCAACCCGGTCGCCTCGCTCGGCGGGCTGCTGCTGAAGCCGGCGCTCGGCGGCCTGCGCCGCGAGCTGCACCCCGACAGCACCGGCGGCGCGATCCTGCTCGGCCTGCGCGGGATCGCCGTCGTCGGCCACGGCAGCTCCGGCGCAGCGGGGATCGCCAACGCGGTCCGGCTCGCCGCCCGCTGTGCCGAGGTCGACGCGGTCGGCCGCACGGCGGCGCTGCTCAGCGAGGGCGGCGCCGTGCGCAGCGCACTCGCAACCGGTGAGGACGAATAGTCCGGTCCGGGGAGGGCGCGTGATAGGAAGTGGTCGATGAACCACGACGAAGTCCTCACCCTCGTCCGTGAGCACCTCGCGGAGGAGCTCGAAGTAGACATCGGGCGGATCTCCGAGCAGACCCGCTTCAAGGAGGACCTCGACGCCGACTCGCTCGACCTCTACGAGCTGGTGATGGAGCTCGAGGACCGCTACGGCGTCGCCGTCTCCGAGGAGCAGGCCTCCCGGATCGCCACCGTCGGCGATGCCGTCGGCTTCGTGCTCGAGCATGCCCCGGCCTGAGGCGGCGCTCGCGGCTCTGATCGAGGAGCTGCCCGAGGATCTCCGCCGCCAAGCCCTCACACACTCCTCCTGGACCGAGCGGCGGGTCGAATCCTTCGAGCGGCTCGCCTTCCTCGGTGACTCCGTCCTCGGCCTCGCTGTCGCCAGCGAGCTCTTCGAGCGCTTCGGCGCGGTCCACTCGGGCGGTCTGACGAAGATCCACAACCAGGCGGTCAGCGGCGTCTCCTGCGCCGCCGTCGGCACCGAGCTGGGAGTGCCGGCGATGCTGCGGGAGAACGAGCCCAGCGACCTCACCGCGGCGATCCCGGCCGAGATCCTGCTCGACGGCGAGCGGCCGCTGCCGGAGGCGACCGAGGCGCTGATCGGAGCCTGCTACCTGGCCTTCGGGTTCGAGCGCACCGCCCCGGCCGTCGCCGCCGCCTTCGAGCCGCGGATCGAGCTCGCCTCGGAGACCCGGATCGACTTCAAGTCGGCTTTGCAGGAGCTTTTGGCGCGTCGCGGAGCGCGCGTAAGCTACGAGGTGATCGCCGCCACGGGCCCCCCGCACCGACGAACCTTCGAGGTGGTTGCGATCGTCGATTCCGAACGGGTCGGGTCGGGCGAGGGGCGCAGCAAGAAGGCGGCGGAGCAGGTGGCCGCGGAGCAGGCGCTGGCCAGGCTCGGCGACTAGGGCGCCGGCTCCCAAATCGGGGGATTGTAGGAGCGGTGATTGCGTCCGGGCCGGTAGCGAGGCTGTAGGGCCAGGCGAAGCTAGGAGCGAGGGCTGACCAGGTGTATTTGCGATCGATCACGATGAAGGGGTTCAAGTCGTTCCCCGAGCGGGTGAGCCTCGAGTTCTCGCCCGGCGTCAGCGTCATCGTCGGCCCCAACGGCTCCGGCAAGAGCAACATCACCGACGCCGTGCTCTGGGCGCTCGGCGAGCAGAGCCCGGGTGCGATCCGCGGCGCCTCGATGCAGGACGTGATCTCCGCCGGCGGCAAAGGGATCAGCCAGCGCCGGGCCGCCGAGGTCGAGGTCGTGATCGACAACTCCGACGGGCGCGCCGCGACCGAGTTCTCGGAGATCGCCGTGCAGCGGCGGCTCGACCGCAGCGGCGATAGCGGCTACCGGCTGAACGGCGCCCGCTGCCGCCTCGCCGACGTCACCGACGTCCTCTCCGACACCAACCTCGGCCGCGAGATGCATTCGGTGATCAGTCAAGGCCGGGTCGAGACGATCGTCCACTCGAAGCCCCGCGATCGCCGGCTGCTGGTCGAGGAGGCCGCCGGGCTCGGCAAGCACCGCAAGCGCCGCCGCCGGGCCGAACTGAAGCTGCGCGGCGCCCGCGACAACCTCGACCGTGCCCTCGACGTCGAGCGCGAGGCGCGGGGACGGCTGCGGCCGCTGAAGCGCCAGGCCGAAGCCGCCGAGCTCGGCGCCCGGATCGAGCGCGACGAACTGGAGCTGCGCGGGCGGCTGGTCTCCGAGGAGCTGCGCTTCGGCGCCGACCGCGCCGCGGCGGCGGCGAAGACCGCCGAGAACGCGCGGGCGACGCGGGGCAGGCTGGAGGAGAAGCTGAGCGCGGTCGGCAAACGCCGGCGCGAGGCCGAGGAGCGGTTCGCCGCTCGCGACCGCGAGCGCACCCAGGCCTGGGGCCTGTTGACCAAGCTGCGCGGCGAGCAGGAGCGCGTTGCCGTCCGCGCGGCGACCCTCTCCGGGCGCGCGACCGAGCTCGAGGCCGGGCTGGAGAAGATCCGCGCCGAGCTCGGGCCGCTGACTCTCGACGTCGGCGCCGGCGCCGCCCCGGCCGAGCGCGCCCGCAAGCTCGAGGAGGAGCTGGCCGAGGTCGACGCCGGGCTGCGGACCGCGGGCGACGGTCTCGCCACCGCCCGTGACGACGGCGCCGCCGAGTCGGCGCGCGAGGCGGCGCTCGGCGAGATCCAGGCCGGCGCCGACCGCGCCTCCCGCCACGCCCGCCGCGCCGAGGGACTGCTCGGCGAGCGCCACCGCGAGGCGCTCCGCGCCCGCGTCGCTGCCGGCGAGGAACTGCTCGACGACGTCCGCCGCGCCCAGCATGCGGTCGAAGGCGTCGGCGCCGCGATCCGCGCCCGGGTCGAGCGCACCGAGGGCAAGGTGATCGGCGGCGAGGACGACGGCGACGAGATCGCCGAGGAGCTGCGCAAGTGCTCGCAGGAGGAGTTCGAGCTGCAGTCGCAGATCAGCGCCGCCGCCGACGAGCTGACGAAAGCCGAGGTCGAGGCCGCCCATCTCGGCGACCGCCGGGCCGAGGCCGAGCGCGAGCTGGCGGCGATCGCGGAGCGCCTCGGCGAGGAGATCCCTCCGGCCGAGGAGGCGCTCAGCGACGAGGATCGGGCCGAGATCGATCGCCGGCTGGAACGGCTCGACCGCCGCCGCGCCCAGATCGGCCCGGTCAACCCGCTGGCCGAGCGCGAGTACGAGGAGGCGCGCGAGCACGTCGAGGCGCTGCAGACCCAGCGCGAGGACACCGAGCGGGCGATGCGCGAGCTGGAGTCGCTGATCCGCGAGATCGACGAGGAGATCGAGCGCGCCTTCGAGGAGACCTTCGAGGCGACCGCGAAGCACTTCGAGGAGATGGTCGAACACCTCTTCCCGGGCGGCCGCGGTCGCCTGCGCCGGGTCAGCCTGCGGCCGGTCCGCGACGACGAACGGCCGGCGGGCGAGCAGGAGACCCCGAGCGAGGACTCAGAGCCCGAGCCCGAGGAGGACGAAGAGGAGCGCGACGAGCTCGGGGTCGAGATCGAGGTCACCCCGGCCGGCAAGTCGACCCGCAAGCTGTCGCTGATGTCGGGCGGCGAGAAGTCACTGGTGGCGCTGGCCTTCGTCTTCGCCGTCTTCCTCGCCCGGCCCTGCCCCTTCTACATCCTCGACGAGGTCGAGGCCGCCCTCGACGACGCCAACATCGACCGCTTCCTGCAGCTGATTCGGCGCTTCTCCGACCGCGCCCAGTTCGTCATCGTCACCCACCAGAAACGGACGATGGACGCCGCCGACGTCCTCTACGGCGTCAGCATGGGCGGCGACGGCGTCACCAAGGTCGTCTCCCGCCGCCTACCGCGCGACGAGGCGGAGGACGAGGAGGGCCCCGAGGACGAGTCGGGCCCCGAGCCCCTCTCCGCCGTCGCATAGCGATCACCGCCGGCTGCGGGACGGTTTCCTAGATTTCTCCGCGTCTTAACCAGCCGCACGAAAACCGCCCAGCGGAGGCGGGTACTCTCATCGTGAGAGGAGGGGAAATGGCCCAGCGCCACATGGACAGGCTGACGTCGTTCGACACGTCGTTCCTGGCCAACGAGAAAGAGAACGCGCACATGGCGATCGGCGCCGTGCTGGTGTTCGCCGGCCGGCCGCCGAGCGAAGCCGAGTTCCTCGCCCAGATCCGCGGCCGCGTCCACCAGCTGCCGCGCCTGCGCCAGCGGTTGCTCTACCCGCCGCTGGGGCTGGGGACGCCGTTCTGGGTCGACCACCCGCACTTCGACCTCCACCGCCACGTGCGCCGCGTCGCGCTGCCGGCGCCGGGCTCGGAGACCCAGTTCCAGGAGCTGGTCGGCGCCCTGCTGGCGCCGCCGCTCGACCGCGCCAAGCCGCTCTGGGAACTGATCCTCGTCGAGGGGTTCGAGGACGACCGCTTCGCGATCGTCTACAAGACCCACCACGCGATGGCCGACGGGATCTCGGCGGTCGACATCGGCATGCTGCTCTTCGACGTCGACCCGGACGCCCGCCCGGCCGCGACCGAAGAGGCGTGGGCGCCGGCCCGCACCCCGGGCCGGGCGGCGCTCGCCTGGCGGGCCGGAACCGGAATCCTCGGCACGCTCGCCCGGCTCGGGCGCTGGCTGCGACGGGCGCTGGGGCAGCCGGCGCGGGCGCGCCGCCGCGCCGCCGACGGCATCGCCGGCCTCTGGGAGGTGACCTGGAACCTGGCGCGGCCGGCGCCGCGGGTGCCGTTCAACACCGGCCCGGGTCCGGGGCGCGGCTTCTGCTGGGCGAACTTCGACCTCGCTCAGTTCAAGCGGGTCAAGAATGCGCTCGGGGGCACCGTCAACGACGTCTCACTCGCGGTCACCGCGGGCGCGGTACGGCGCTGGCTGCTCGAACGGGACGTCGACGTCGACGGGATGGAGCTGAAGGCGCTGGTCCCGGTCTCGATCCGGACCGAAAACGAGCACGGTGAGCTCGGCAACAAACTGACCGCGATGCGCGGACCGCTGCCGGTCGGCGTCGCCGACCCGGTCGAGCGGCTGCGCGTCATCACCGCCGCGATGGACGCGCTGAAGGCGTCCAAGCAACCGCTCGGCGCGGAAGCGATCTGGGGCCTCAACGACTGGGTCCGCGACTTCGCACCGCCGGTCCTCCTGGCGCCGACGGCGGCGATCAACTTCTCGACCCGGCTCTTCAACCTGCTGGTCACCAACTTCCCCGGTCCGCAGGTCCCCTTCTACGTGCTCGGCCGCGAGCTGACCCAGATCTACCCGGTCGGCTTCCTCGCCCGCCGCCACGCCCTGGCGATCGCGATCCTCAGCTACAACGGCCAGGTCGGCTTCGGCCTGCTCTCCGACCCCGAGGCGCTGCCGGACGCAGAGCGGCTCGCCGGCCACCTCGAGGCCGCTGTCGAGGAGCTGCTGTCCGCCGCCGGCGTTGCGCCGATAGCCTCCCGCGGCGATGGCGACGAGCTGGCAGGAGATGATCGACCTCGGTTCTCGCGCGAGCGCGAACGCCTCGGCAACTGAGGCCGAGCCCGAGCAGCGCCGCGGCGTCTTCCGCCGCCTCCGCGAGAGCCTCTCGAAAAGCCGCCAGGCGCTGGCCGAGGAGATCTCCGCCAGCTTCTTCGACCGCATCGACGAGGAAACCTGGGAGCGTCTCGAGGAGGCGCTGATCCTCGCTGACGCCGGCGCGCCGACGACCGCGGCGGTGGTCGAACGGCTCGAGCACGAGGTCGATTCCGGTGCCGTCCCCGCCGACGGCAGCGCCGTCCGCGAGCGCCTGATCGAGATCCTGACCGAGGTCGCCTCGACCGGGCGGGCGCCGATCGACCTCAGCGGCGAGCCGGCGGTGCTGATGATGGTCGGCGTCAACGGCACCGGCAAGACGACGACGATCGGCAAGATCGCCTGGCACCTGAGCAGGGAGATGGGGCTCTCGGTGATCCTTGCCGCCGGCGACACCTACCGTGCCGCCGCCGCCGAGCAGCTCGCCGAGTGGGCCGACCGCGCCGGCGTCGAGCTGATCCGCGGCCAGGAAGGCGCCGACCCCGGCGCCGTCGCCTTCGACGCGATCTCCGCCGCCCAGGCCCGCGGCGCCGACGTCGTCATCGTCGACACCGCCGGCCGCCTCCACACCCAGGGCAACCTGATGGACGAGCTGGCGAAGGTGAAGCGGGTGATCGCCAAGCAGATCCCCGCGGCGCCGCACGAGACCCTGATCTCGATCGACGCCACCACCGGCCAGAACGGCCTGCGCCAGGCCAAGGTCTTCTCCGAGGCGGTCGACCTCGACGGCGTGGTGCTGACCAAGCTCGACGGCACCGCCAAGGGCGGGATCGCGCTGGCGATCGCCTCCGAGCTGGAGATCCCGGTGAAGCTGATCGGGGTGGGGGAGACGCTCGAGGACCTGCGCCCCTTCGACCCCGGCGACTACGCCAACGCCCTGCTGGCCGAGTAGCCCCTCTAAGCTGGGCGGCCATGTTCGACCAGCTCTCCGACCGCCTTCAGTCGACCCTTTCCGACGTCCGCTCGCGCGGCAAGCTGAGCGAGTCCGACGTCGACGCGGCGATGCGCGAGATCCGCCTCGCCCTGCTTGAGGCGGACGTCAACTTCAAAGTCGTCAAATCGTTCACGAAGACGCTGAAAGAGCGCTGCCTCGGCGCCGAGGTGATGGAGAGCCTCGACCCCGGCCAGCAGGTCGTCAAAATCGTCAACGAAGAGCTGGCGGCGCTGATGGGAGGGACCGGCAGCGAGCTGGCGATGGCCAACAGCGGCCCGACCGTGATCCTGATGGCGGGCCTGCAGGGCTCGGGCAAGACGACCGCCTGCGCGAAGCTCGCGCAGTACTTCCGCAAGCAGAACAAGGACGTCGCCCTCGCCGCCTGCGACGTCTACCGCCCGGCAGCGGTCGAGCAGCTGGTGACGATGGGCCAGCGCGCGGGCGCCCACGTCTACCAGCAGGGCACCGACGCCGACCCGGTGGCGATCGCCGAGTGGGCGCTGAAGCAGGCCGAGACCGAGCGCCGCGACGTGCTCGTGATCGACACCGCCGGCCGCCTCCACATCGACCAGGACCTGATGGCCGAGCTGGCCCAGATCCGCAAGAAGACCCGCCCGCACGACGTCCTCCTGGTCGTCGACGCGATGACCGGCCAGGACGCCGTCGGCGTCGCCGAATCGTTCGCCGAGGCGGCCGAGTTCGACGGCGTCGTGATGACCAAGCTCGACGGCGACGCCCGCGGCGGCGCCGCGCTCTCGGTCAAAGCGGTGACCGGCAAGCCGATCCTCTTCGCCTCGACCGGGGAGAAGATCGAGGACTTCGACAAGTTCCACCCCGACCGGATGGCCTCCCGCATCCTCGGCATGGGCGACGTCCTCAGCCTGATCGAGAAAGCCGAGCAGCAGGTCGACGAGAAGCAGGCGGCGGACCTGCAGGAGAAGATGCGGAAGGACCAGTTCACGCTCGAGGACTTCCTCCAGCAGATGAAACAGGTCCGCAAAATGGGCCCGCTGAGCGGGATCATCGGGATGCTGCCGGGGATGGGGGCGATGAAGCAGCTGAAGGACGCCGACATCGACGAGCGTGAGCTCGACCGCACCGAGGCGATCATCCTCTCGATGACCCCGGCCGAGCGCGCCGACCCGCACCTGATCAACGGCTCGCGGCGCAAACGGATCGCCAACGGCTCCGGCACCCGGGTCCAGCACGTCAACCAGCTGGTCAAGCAGTTCGACCAGATGCGGGTGCTGATGAAATCGATGGTGAACGGGAAGATGCCGAGCCCCGAGCAGATGGCCCAGCTCTCCGGCCAGGCACCGAAGCGGCCGAAGATGAGGCGTCGTTAGGCGCCCTAGCGGGCGTTTCTGTACCCTCTTCGATCCTAATGGCAGTCCGCATCAGACTTAGAAGGGTGGGTTCGAAAAAGAACCCGATCTGGCGCATCGTCGTCGCCGACAAGCGTTCGCCGCGCGACGGCCGCACGATCGAGACGATCGGCCAGTACAACCCGCAGACCGAGCCCTCGACGATCGTGATCGACGAGGAGCGCGCCAAGCACTGGCTGGAGCACGGCGCCCAGCCCTCGGAGACGGTCGCCGGGCTGCTGCGCACCAAGGGCATCGCCGCTTCCGGCAGCTAGGGGACGCGGTGACGGAGCTGCTCGAGTTCCTCGTCAAGGCCTTGGTCGAGGAGCCGGAGGCCGTCGTCGTCGAGGAGCTCGAAGAGGACGGCGACCTCGTCTACGAGATCACCGTCGCCGACGGCGACCTCGGGCGGGTGATCGGCAAGGGCGGCCGGGTCGCGAACGCGATCCGCACGATCGCCAAGGCCGCTGCGGTCAGGATCGACCGCCGGGTCATCGTCGACATCCTCGACTGATTGCCTGCGTCGTCTGCGGCGTAGGCTCCCGGGCGGATGCGACTCGACATCTTCACCCTCTTCCCGGAAGCGTTCGACTGGTTTCAGGGCCAGCGCTCGGTCCAGAACGGGCTGCGCGAGGGCAACGAGCTGAACCTGATCGACTACCGGGCGACGACGCCGCTCGGCGCCGGCCAGGTCGACGACTCGCCCTACGGCGGCGGCGCCGGGATGGTGCTCCGCGTCGACGTCGTCGACACCGCCCTCCACGCCGCCTACGGCGACGGGCCGCGGCCGCGGATCGTGCTGCTCTCGCCGACCGGCCCGCTGCTCGACGACCCGATCGCCGACGAACTGGTCACCGAGCCCCACGTCGCCCTGCTCTGCGGCCGCTACGAGGGCTTCGACGACCGCGTCCACCAGCACCTCGTCGACGACGAGCTCTCGATCGGCCGCTACGTGCTGGCCGGCGGCGAGCTGCCGGCGATGGTCGTCGCCGACGTCCTCATGCGCAAGCTGCCCGGTGCCCTCGGCCACGAGGACTCCGCGGTCGAGGAGTCCTTCAGCCAGGTGCTGGAGGGAATGCCCGAGTACCCGCACTACACCCGCCCGGCCAGCTACCGCGGCTGGGACGTGCCCGAGGTCCTGCTCTCCGGCGACCACGAGAAGGTCCGCCAGTGGCGGCTGGAGCAGAGCCGGATCCGGGCCCGCGGGCACGGCGGCTGACGAGCCCAGCGGCCGGGTTTGCCACCCTGTCGGGGTGCGCTCGAAGCTTGGCTTCCTGATCGCGGTCGGCGTCGTCACCGCCGTCGCCCTCGTCGCCCTCTCGACGTCGCCGGCGTCGATGGCGCGCCGGGCGCCGATCCACGCCACCTTCCAGCACGGCATCGAGGAAGACTTCAACCTCGACGGGGTCGGCGAAGTCGTGCCGACGATCGTCGGCGTCGGCCCGGGCAGGCGCAACAAGGTCGCTCGCTTCGCCCTCGACGGCGGCGAGGAACGCTCGGAGCTGATCCTCGGTGCCGACAGACGGGGCGAAGAAGGCACGATCCGCTTCTACGAGGGCGCCGAATACTGGTACGGCTTCTCCTTCGACATCATCCGCATGGTCTACGGGCGTCCCGGCGCCCACAACCTGATCATGCAGTTCAAGAGCAACGGCTACGGCAGCCCGCTGTTCGGGCTCCAGCTCTGGGACGTGGACGGCAGGAAAGGGCTCTGGACCGGCGGCACCTCGCAGGAAGTCGGCGACAGCGGCGAACGCTTCCTCGCCCCGCTCAGCCAGCGCCGCTGGCATCACGTCCGCGTCTGGTTCAAGGCCTCTGAAGACGGCCGCGGGTTCTACCGCGTCTATCTCGACGGCAGGCTCGTCGACCGCCGGGACCACGTGACGATGATCGAACCCGGCGACGAGTACGCCTACATCAAGACGGGTCTCTACCGCAACGGCGGCGAAATTCCCGGCAAGTCGGTGCTGCTGGTCGATTCGGCCGAACTGGGGAGCGGCAACCCGAACGACCGCGGGCGCTAGGAAAGCCCGCTTGGGCTACCATTCCGCGACCGCGCGGTTCCCGCTTCCGGGTTCCGGCGGTTTTTTCTCGCCTGATCAATGAGCTCCGTAATCGACAGCATCGAGCGCGACCAGCTGAAGAAGGGCCTGCCCTCCTTCAGTCCCGGCGATCGCGTGCGCGTCCACTTCCAGGTGATCGAGGGTTCGCGCAAACGGACCCAGGTCTTCGAGGGCGTCGTCCTCCGTCGCCAGGGCTCGGGCGCGCGCGAGACCTTCACCGTCCGCAAGCAGTCGTTCGGGGTCGGCGTCGAGCGGACGTTTCCGCTGCACTCGCCCAAGATCGAGAAACTCGAGGTGGCGGCCCGCGGCGACGTTCGCCGGGCCAAGCTCTACTACCTGCGCGGCCGGATCGGCAAGGCTGCACGCGTCGCCGAGCGGCGCTGGGGCATCGACGAGGACATGGTCTCGGCACCGGCCGAGGCGGCGATCGACGCCGAGGGCGTCAGCCAGGAGGAGGTCGTTCCGGTCGAGGCGCCGGAGGAGGCGGAGGCCGACGAGCCGGCAGAGGAGACTTCAGAGCCCGAGGCCGAGGCGCCCGCCGAGGAGCAGCCGCAAGCCGAGGGTGAGGCGGGGGCGGAGGCCGACGCAGCAGCGGCCGAGGAGGGGGAGACCGAGGGCGACGTAGCGTCGGAGGACGCCGAGGACGAGGAGCCGGCCAAAGCCGGTGACTCCGACGAGGACTCGGCGACCTGAAGCTCTCGATCCCGAAGCCGAAGGGCAAAGGCGGCGGGCTGATCGAGTTGGTCGTCATCGTTGCGCTCGCCCTCGGGCTGGCGCTGGCGATCCAGGCCTGGCTGGTCAAGCCCTACCAGATCCCCTCCGAATCGATGGAGCCGACCCTCGACGTCGGCCAGCGGGTGCTCGTCAACCGCTTCATCTACGACTTCAAGGACCCGAAGATCGGCGACATCGTCGTCTTCCACCCGCCGGCCGGGGCGGAGCAGCCGCCGGGACAGCAGTGCGGGGTCGAGCAGGGGCCTGAGGAATCCTGCCGGGCGCCGACCTCGGAAGAGTCGAGCGAAACGTTCATCAAGCGGATCGTCGCCCTGCCCGGCGACACGCTCTCGATCAAAGAAGGCCACCCGGTCGTCAACGGCGTCGAGAAGACCGACGAGCCCTACATCAACCCCTGTCCAGGCTGCAACATGCCGGAACGGATCACGATTCCACCCGGCCACTACTTCATGATGGGCGACAACCGTGGAGCCAGCGACGACAGCCGCTACTGGGGCCCCGTCCCGGAAGACTGGATCATCGGCGAGGCCTTCGCCACCTACTGGCCCCCGGACCGGATCGGCTTCCTCTAGCGCGCCGGTGCCCAAGCCCGGGATAGCCCACCGCCGCCGCCTCGCCCGCAGCCGTCGCCTGTTCGCCTTCGACCGTGGCCTGCAGAGCCGCTACGTCGCCGGCGCCGACGAGGCCGGCCGCGGCTGCCTGGCCGGGCCGCTGGTCGCCGCCGCGGTCCTGATCGATTACGAGACGCTCTCGCACTCCGACCGGCGGGCACTCGCCGGCCTGCACGACTCCAAGCAGATGACCGAGGAGCGGCGGCTGGAGATGTTCCCGAGCGTGCTGCGCGCCGCGGAGCGGGTCTGCGTCGTGATCCGCTCCGCCGCCGGGATCGACCGCCGCGGGCTGCACAACACCAACATCGAAGCGCTCGCCAACGCGCTCGAACGACTGGCGCCAGGCGAGGCGGCGGTGAGCCTGGTCGACGGCTTCGCGCTGCCGCGCTGCTCGGTCCCGCACCGGCGCGTGATCGGCGGCGACGGCACCAGCGCCGCGATCGCCGCCGCCTCCGTCGTCGCCAAGGTCACCCGCGACCGCTACATGCGCGAGGCCGCGCTCGAGCATCCCGGCTGGGGGTTCGAGGAGCACGTCGGCTACTCGACCCCCGAGCACCGCGCCGCGATCGACAAGCTCGGCATCTCGCCGCTGCACCGCCGGAGCTTCCAGAGCGTGGCTTATACGCAGCTTGGCCTCGCCTGACCGGCGCATCTCTGCGTCCTCGGTCGCTTGTGTGCAGAGCACACGGCGCTCCCTGCGTCCTTGATCTGCTTAGTCAGGCGAGGCCGAGTCAGAACGCATTGCGAATGTGCTCGATGTCGGTGACGCGGCCGGTGCGGTCGAAGGTGACGCCGACGGCGTCGAAGCGGATCCGGTCGTAGCGCGGGGCTTCGCGGCGCGTCGCCATCCAGGCGGCGGCGAGGCGGCGGATCCGCTGCTGCTTGCGGGGACCGACCGAGAGCACCGGGCGCTCGGGGCCGAAGGCGGAGCCCTGGCGGCCTGCCTTGACCTCGACGAAGACGAGCGTGCGTTCGTCGCGGGCGACGATGTCGAGCTCGCCCTGGCGGGTACGCGCGTTGCGCTCGACGATCTCCCAGCCGGCGGCCTGTAAACGGGCGGCGACGAGGTTCTCGGCGAGGCGGCCGGTGCGCAGACGGGCCTGGGTCATTCCAGCCCAAGGGCCGGGCGTGACGGATTCGCCCCTCAGCTGGCGCAGAGAAATCACGAAGGGCGCGTAACGCGTCAAACCTTGCTCCATAGCGTCGCGACCGTGCTCGCCACCGCTCGCACCTTCACCCTCGACGGCATCTCCGCCCGCCCTGTGCGGGTCGAGGTCGACGTCCACCGCGGCCTGCCGGGATTCGCGATCGTCGGCCTGCCCGACGCCGCCGTGCGCGAGGCCCGCGAGCGGGTGCGGGCCGCCCTCGTCAACTGCGGCTTCGAGTTTCCGTTGCAGCGGATCGTCGTCAACCTGGCCCCGGCCAGCCTGCGCAAGGCAGGGCCGGGGATGGACCTGGCAATCGCGGTCGCGCTGCTGACCGCCTCCGGCCAGCTCGAGTGGGAGCGGCTGGCCGACGTGGCACTGGCCGGCGAGTTGGCCCTGGACGGGTCCACGCGGCCGGTCCACGGAGCGCTGGCGATCGCCGAGGCCGCCCGCGAGGGTGGGGCGGAGGCGATCGTCGTGCCGGCCGAGAACGGCCCCGAGGCGGCGTTGGCGGCGGGGATCGAGGTGATTGCGCTCGATGGCCTGGGAAGCCTGCTGGCGTTGGCCGCCGGGGATTGGGCGCCGGAGCGACCGGAGCCGCTGTCACTGCTGGCCGACGCGACCGGCGAGGGTCCGGACCTCGCCGATCTCCGTGGCCAGCCCCACCTGCGCTACGCGCTCGAGGTCGCCGCAGCAGGCGGTCACAGCCTGCTGATGATCGGTCCTCCCGGTGCCGGCAAGTCTCTGGCTGCGGCCCGCCTACCGTCGATCCTGCCGCTGCTGGCGCCCGCCGAGGTCCTCGAGGTGGCGCGCATCGCGAGCGCCAGCGGCCGCCTCGCCAGCCTCCACGGCGGCCGCCCCTACCGCACGCCTCACCATACGATCAGCCCGGCTGGCCTGGTCGGCGGCGGGACCCCGCCGCGGCCGGGCGAGGTGACGCTCGCCCACCGCGGTGTCCTCTTCCTCGACGAGCTCTGCGAGTTTCGCCGCGACGCGCTGGAGGCGCTGCGTGCGCCTCTGGAGACCGGCGAGGTCTCGATCGTCCGGGCCGCCGGCCGCCGCCGGATGCCCTGCCGCTTCATGCTCATCGCCGCCGCCAATCCCTGTCCATGCGGGAGGGGCGAGACGGATCCGGATTGCAGCTGTGCCCCGGTCGCGGTTCAGCGCTACCAGGGTCGCCTCAGCGGTGCTCTTGCCGACCGCATCGACATCCTCGCCGCCGTTCGCCAGCCGGGCGCGCAAGAGATCGGCGGCGGTCCCGGCGAGCCCTCGGCCGCGGTCCGCGAGCGCGTCAGCGCCGCCCGCCGGCGTCAGGAGCAGCGGCTCGGGCAGGGCCGCTGCAATGCCGAGATGACTCCGGCCGAGGCGCGAGAATGCGCGCTCGATGGGGCCGCGGCGGCCCTGCTGGCGGAGCTCTACGCGCGCCAGCGGCTGAGCGGGCGCGCGCACGACCGGGCCCTGCGCCTGGCCCAGACGCTCACCGACCTCGCCGGCCTCGACTCGATCGGTGAGCCTCAGATGGCCCAGGCCCTGCAGCTGCGGAGGCGCGATCGTGCCTGAGCCCCGCGCCTGCGCCGAGTGCCTGCGCCGCTCCTGGCTGGTCGCGCTGCTCGGTCCCTACATCGAGCGGATCGCGACGGGTGAGCCGGGCTCGCGTTCGCCGGAGCTGCTGCGTCTCTCCAACGAGGACCTGGTCGAGGTGGCGGCACCGCAGGTGGCGAAGCATCTGCTGGCCCGCGTCGAGGCGCTCCCCGAGCAACAGCTGCGGGACGAGCTGCGAGCGGCCCGCTGCTGGGCGTCCTGCCGGCACGATGCTGTCTATCCGACATCGCTGGCCGACGCCGCCGATGCCCCCTGGGCGTTGATCGGGCGCGGCGATCCCGACCTGCTCGAAGACCTGGAGCCGTTCGCCGCGGTGACGATCGTCGGCGCCCGCCGCGCCACCTCCTACGGTCGCGAGATCGCCCGCGAGCTGGGGCGGGAGCTGGCGGCGGCCGGGCTCGTGGTAGTCAGCGGTCTCGCCTTCGGCATCGATGCCTGTGCCCACCGTGGGGCCCTCGACGGGGGCCGCACGATCGCCGTCCTCGGCTGCGGTCCGGATATCTCCTACCCCGCCTCCCATCGCACGCTCTGGCGGCGGATCTGCGAACAGGGACTGGTGATCTCGGAGCTGCCGCCGGGCGCTTCGCCCTGGAAGTGGACCTTTCCGGCGCGCAACCGGATCATGGCGGCGCTGGCCGGGATGACCGTCGTCGTCGAGGCCGCCGCCCGCTCGGGCTCGCTGATCACCGCCGACCTGGCGGCCGACCTCGGTCGCGACCTCGGCGCCGTCCCCGGTCCCGTCACCTCGCGGGCCTCGGCGGGTCCCAACAACCTGCTGGCCGGCGGCGCCTGCGTCGTCCGCGACGCCCAGGACGTGCTCGACGCGATGCTCGGCGCCGGCGCCCAGCGGCTCGAACGCACCGGCCCGGCGCTCGACCCCGAGTTGGCCACCGTGCTTGCCGCCGTCGACGCCGGGGCGACGAGCAGCGACGCGGTCGCCACCGCCCTCGATCTCACCGGCCCCGACGCCGCAGCCGCCCTCGCCCGCCTCGAGCTCCACGGCTACGTCACCTGTTCCCAGATAGGCATCTACTCACGCACGCTGCTGACGTCGCCGCAATCAAGCGACATCTAGATTGGAGACCCAATGCCCGAACGTCACGTCCCCGCAGTTCTCTCGATCGCCGGCTCGGACTCCGGCGGCGGCGCTGGGATCCAGGCAGATCTGAAGGCGTTCGCGCGCTGTGGCGTACACGGGATGACGGCGATCACCGCGATTACGGCGCAGAACACTGTCGAGGTCGACCGCGTCGAGCTGGTCTCGCCGCAGATGGTCTTCGATCAGATTGCGACGGCGGGAGGGGACATCCGCGTCGGCGCGATCAAGATCGGAATGATCGGCTCCGCTGAGACGGTCGAGTGGGTGCACACGGCGCTGATCCTCGTCTACATCGCGCACGCCCCAGTAGTGATCGATCCGGTCATGGTGTCCGAGAGCGGCGCCGTGCTGCTCGACGAGGACACGCGGGAGGCACTCCTCGAGCGGCTGATCCCGCGTGCTGCCGTCGTTACCCCGAACATTCCCGAGGCCCGGGTGCTGACGGGGCTGGGGGAGGAGGCGAGTCGGGAGCAGCTGGCTCGTGGCGTCTTCGATCTCGGTCCCAAGGCAGTGGTCGTGACCGGCGGGCACAGCGGAGACCTCGTCGACCTCTTCTTCGATGGCGACCAGCTCGTCGAGATCCCTGGCGAGCGGTATCCGGACGGCAGCGCGCACGGCTCGGGCTGCACGCACTCTTCGGCCCTGGCCGCCTTCCTCGCCCGCGGCGAGACTCCGCTGGAGGCTGCAAGGAAGGCCCGCGAGGTCGCCTCGGCCGCAGTCGGCAACGGCCTCCGCGGGATCGGCTCGGGCCCTGGGCCGGTCGACGTCTTCGGCCTCGCTTCCGGGAAGCTCGACGAGCTGTAGGGCATCCGCCGCATTGACCGCCTCAGTAGATTCTCGGACCATGAGCACGAACGGCGACACCGCGACCAGCCTGCCCCGTCCGCGTTCGGCGACCGTCTTCGACGGGCCCGACCGCGCTCACGCCCGCGCCTACATGAAGGGGATCGGGTTCGACGACGAGGCGCTGCGCCGGCCGACGATCGGGATCGCCAACACCTGGACCGAGGCGATGCCGTGCAACTTCCACCTCCGCGCTCTCGCCGAGCACGTCAAAGCCGGAGTGCGCGCGGCCGGCGGCACGCCGATGGAGTTCAACACCGTCGCCGTCTCCGACGGGGTGACGATGGGGACGCAGGGGATGAAGGCCTCGCTGATCAGCCGCGAGGTGATCGCCGACTCGATCGAGCTGATGGCGCGCGGCTACCAGTTCGACGCGATCATCGCCCTCTGCGCCTGCGACAAGACGATCCCGGGCTGCGCGATGGCGCTGGCCCGGCTCGACGTGCCCTCGGTGCTGCTCTACGGCGGCTCGATCGCCCCCGGCCACTGGCACGGGCGCGACGTCACGATCCTCGACATCTTCGAGGCGATCGGCGCCCACAACGCCGGTGAGATGACCGACGAGGAACTGAATGAGCTCGAGGGCGTCGCCAGCCCCGGCGCCGGCGCCTGCGGCGGTCAGTTCACCGCCAACACGATGGCCTGCGCCTTCGAGGCATTGGGAATCAGCGCCGGCGGCTCGGCGATGGTCCCGGCCGAAGACGACGAGAAGCCGACGGTCGCCGAGAAAATCGGCGAGCTGGTGATCAAAGTCCTCGCCGACGACATCACGCCGAGCAAGGTGATCACCCGCGACTCGCTGGAGAACGCGATCGCCTGCGTCTGCGCCTCCGGCGGCTCGACCAACGCGGTCCTGCACCTGATCGCGCTTGCCCACGAGCTGAAGATCGAGCTGACGATGGACGACTTCGAGCGGATCTCGCGCGACACGCCGCTCTACGCCGATCTCAAACCGGGCGGTCGCTTCGTCGCCACCGACCTCTACGCGGCCGGCGGCGTGCCGGTGATCCTCGAGCGGCTCGCCGGCAAGGGCCTGCTGCACGAGGACGCGATCACGGTCAGCGGCAGGACGATCGGCGAGGAGGCCGCGGCGGCGAGCGAGGCGCCGGGCCAGGAAGTAGTGCGCCCGGTGGACGATCCGCTGAAGCCCGAAGGCGGGCTGGCGATCCTGCGCGGCAACCTCGCCCCCGAATGCGCCGTCGTCAAGGTCGCCGGCACCGAGCGCCGCCAGCAGACCGGGCCGGCGCGGGTATTCGAGACCGAAGAGGAGTGCTTCCGCGCGGTCAAGGACCAGCAGATCAACCCCGGCGACATCGTCGTCATCCGCAACGAGGGGCCGATCGGCGGCCCGGGTATGCGCGAGATGCTCCAGGTCACCGCCGCGATCGTCGGCGAGGGGCTGGGGGAGAGCGTCGCGATGGTCACCGACGGCCGCTTCTCCGGCGCCACCCGCGGCCTGATGATCGGCCACGTCGCCCCCGAGGCGGCGGTGGGCGGCCCGATCGCCGCCGTCCGCGAGGGCGACGAGATCACCGTCGACATCGATAACCGCAGCCTCAGCGTCGCCCTCTCCGACGAGGAGATCGCTCGCCGGGTCGCCGAGTACCAGGCACCCGAGTCGCCGTTCGGGCCTGGGGTGATGGCCAAGTACGCCGCGACGGTCAGTTCCGCGGCACGTGGTGCGGTGACCAGCTAGGGATTAGGGTTTGGGCGAGGGTCGGGTGACCCTCTACCTTCGCTGGGGTTTTTGCCTGTAAGAACGCCGTCTCTCGCCGAGAGCCCCAGTGCAAAAACCATGACGCCGCTCGTACGAGGGTCACCCGACCCTCGAACCGAAATCCAAATTCCGAGTTGAGACCGAAGCAGGGCGGGGCCGACGGTCTTGTTGAAAGCTTTCAGCAATCCTAGCCGCCAGCTCCGTCTCGCGGAAGCTCAAAAGCAAAAGTCCGGGGCAACTCGGCTCATGGAAGCTGCTGACCTTGGGAGGTTTGGATCAGATTTCGTTGGGAGAGGTCGGGTGACCCCTCTCAAAACACTCCAAAAGTGAGCGAAGCGAACGGGTTTTGAGAGGGGTCACCCGACCTCTCCACGACCAACCCCGTCCCTAGCCTCCCACCCCCAGAAACTCCTCGAGCAACGCGTTGAACCGCAGCGGCCGCTCCAGCTGCGGCACATGCCCGGTCCGCTCGAAGATCTCCAGCCGCGAGTGGGGGATCCGGCGGTGGTAGCTGATCGCCGCTGCGGCCGGCACGACCCGGTCCGATAGCCCCCAGACGACCAGCGTCGGCGGCTCGATCGTCGCCAGCTTCTCGCGGCTGTCGTGGACGATCAGCGAGTGCAGCGCGTCGCCGAACCCCTCGGCGCGCTTCAGGCCGTTGACGATCTGCTCGAGCAGCACGTCTTCGCGCACTCGGTTGGGATAGTGGACGAAGGATCGGAAGACGAGCTCCCGGGCGCGTCGCCGCGAGACGATCGCGCGGCCGCGCTCGGCGAAGGCCGGACCGAGCTCCTTCCAGGCCCAGGCGGTGGCGGTCGCCCGCAGCTGCGGGTTCCAGGTGTTGATGATCCCGGCAGCCGAGACGAGGACCAGGCGCTCGAATCGCGCTGGGTACGCCGTCGCCGCCTCGACCGCGAGCAGGCCGCCCATCGAGTTGCCGACCAGCGTCGCTCCCTCGACGCCGAGCTTCTCGCAGAAGTCGCCGATCAGCCGCGCGTACCCGGACATCTCGATCGGCCAGCTCGGCATCGGGCTGGCGCCGAAGCCGGGCAGGTCGAGCGCGATCGCACGCTGGCCGGCGCCGAACCGCGGCAGGTTCTCGAGCCAGTTCTGCCAGCAGCCGGAGATCCCGTGAACGAAGAGGATCGGCTTACCCGACCCGATCTCGACGTAGTTGACCTCGGCGCCCGGCAGCTCGACACGGTGCAGGTGCGCTCGCCAATCGATCCGCGTCCACTCGCGATCGGAGGCGCCGTAGTCATTGCCGGAGGCGATCCGGGGATCGAGGGTCGTCGTCCCGGTCGCGACGGTCACCGCTTGCGCCGCTCGTCCTTCTTGCGGCCTTCGGTCACCGTCCACAGCTCGCTCGGGTTGACGAGCAGCTTGGCGCCGTCGATCCGGGTCGCCTCGATGATCGGCACCTTGGCGGCTTCGGCGGCGTCGATCCGCTGCCTGATCTCGTCGAGGCTCTCCTGCACGGCGATCGAGTGATCGTCCCCGAAGCGGATGTAGGTCGGCATCGATCGACCTTACCGCGCTCCGTGCGCTAGCGAGCCCGCCGTCACGCCTGCAATCCGGCCCCGGTCCCGGATACGATCGGGGCCGGTGCATTCGAACATTCGTCCAGTCGCCCAGCCGCTTGTCTTCGGCCTCTTCGCCGTCCTGGCCCTGCTCGCCGGCAGCGCCGGCAGCGGCGCCGCGCAGCGTGGCTGCGGCTCGTTCGACCGCCAGGCGGATGCCCAGACCTATTTCATCGAAGCCGGGGGCAACGCGAGGCACGGCGTCGGCGGCGGGCTCGACACCGACCACGACGGCGTCGCCTGCGAGGGTCTCGGCGGCCCCTACGCCGGCTACGCGACGCTCGGCTACAACACCAAGCGCGGCTACTTCTACGGCATCGCCTCGCTGCCGACGCGGCCCAACGGCAAGGGCTACGCCTGCCTGTCCGGCAACTCCCACTTCCTCCACGCCCCTCGCAGGGTCAGGGTCTTCAAGGTCACCGCAGACGGCGCCAAGCGGGTCTCAGAACCACGCGGGACCGCGGTCCGGGCCCGGCACGACATCGGTCACCTGGCCTGGCGTGCTGACCGCACCTCGATCGTCCCCGGCCGCTACTACGCCGAATTCGAGGGACGTCAGCGGACCTCGCCGTACCGCGGCTCCGAATGCCCGGCTTTCCGCTCCTCGGTAGTCCGCTTGCCGTAGTCCCTGCGGTCCGGCATCCAGCTCAACTGGCTGGCGACGTCGTCGCGCAGCAGGCAGCGCGGGCAGTCGCGAATCGCAGCGGCGCGCGCCGAGTTGTATCTCGCTCCACAGCGCTCGCAGCCGAACATGATTCGGAACTCTCCTCGGGTCTCCCGGAGTGCCTACTGCGGCCCTCTAGTCCATCTATGACCCTAAATCCGTTTTCCCGCGGAGGCAATAGGCCAAACGTCGGGTACTCCAATCGGGCGCACGGCACCGAACGGGGCCCGCTCAGGCGTAGCCCATCCGTTCCAGGACCGGGATCTCGCGGATCTGCGGCGGCTGCAGGTGGTCCCAGAGGATGCCCCGCGGCCGGGCGTACTGGCGCTCGACTTCGATCACCGCCCGCGGCGTCGCGATCAGGTCGCAGGGGAGGTCGTGGTCGGTGACCATCAGGTGCTGGCGCAGGATCTGGATCGGGTGCACGGTGGTCGCGACGGTGGTGTGGGAGTCGATCTTGCCGGCGTCGACGAGGATCCCGTACTCGAGGTCGTGATAGCCGCCGCCTTTGCCGATCCGGGCGCCGCTGAGGTTGACCGCGACCGAGCCGCAGAGGACGAAGTCGATCTCCGGCAGGTCGTCGAGGGCGATCACCTTCCCGTGCTTGAGCGCGCCCTTGATCGTCGCCGCCTCCTTGACCGCCGCTTTCGAGAGCTTGCTGGGGTCGAGGACCCGGAACGGGTGCGGGTCGCGCAGCCGGGGCACCGCCATGATCACCGTCTTGCCCTCGTCCAGTGCGATCCGGCGGGCGTGCGTCTGCGGCGAGTCGGGGTTCGCCTTGATCACCCGGGCCCGCTTCCAGAGCCGGTGGCCGGCGAGCTTCTCGGCGGCCAGCTTGGCCCCGGCGAAGTTGGGAATCCGGCCCTCGGCGCCGGGGAAGCGGGAGACGCCCTCGCGCTCCATCGCCTTCCAGACCTCCTCGCGAACCTCGTCCTTGGAGCGCATCGGCGAAAGATATCCGCCGCGGCTGCCGATAAAACCACTCACATCGGCAAATTGCAGGGAAGGCGGACCTTTCGACCGGATGATCCGACTGCCTAGACTTTTCGCAGAGGTGTGCAAAGCCCAGTCGGGGTGAGCTGAGCACTGATGGGTACCAAGACCAAAATCGTCATCGCAGCCGTCTCCGTCCTCGTCGTCGCCCTGGTCGGCGGCGCGTACGCCTACGACAGCGCCGAAAAGGGCAAGATCGCCAACGGCATCACGATCGCCGGTGTCGACGTCGGCGGGATGAGCGCCGAGGAAGCCGAACCGGCGGTGCGCAAGCAGCTGCTGGCGCCGCTGCAGCACTCGCTCGAGGTCAGCTATGACGGCGAGACCTGGAGCCTCGAGGGCGCCAAGCTGAAGGTCCGGGCCGACGTTTCCGGCGCGGTCGAGGAAGCGATCGCCGAGAGCCAGGACGGCGGTGTCCCCGGTCGCCTCGTCCGCTACGTCACCGGCGGCGAGGTCGATGACCAGATCCCGGCCGAGGTCGAATACTCGCGCTCGGCGATCAACCGCTTCGTCCGCCACGTCGCCGCCGAAATCGACCGCGAACCGAAGAACGCGACGGTCGAGCCGAGCTCCGAAAGCCTGGAGGTGGTCGGCGGCGAAGACGGTCGCAAGGTGCGCGACGTCGAGTTGACCAAGGACCTGAACGAAGCCGTGGTCGACGCATCCGCGCCGCGCACGATCGTCGCCAGCGTCCACTCGACCCAACCGGAAGTGACGAGCAGGGACGTCGCCTCCGAGTACCCGTCCTACCTGACCCTCGACCGCTCGACCTTCACCCTGCGGCTCTGGAAGAACCTGAAGCTGGCCAAGTCCTACACGGTCGCGGTCGGGATGGAAGGCCTGGAAACGCCGGAAGGCCTCTACGACATCCAGGAAAAGGAAGAAAACCCGGTCTGGCACGTGCCGCAGTCCGACTGGGCCGGCGACCTCGCCGGCCAGACGATCCCGCCCGGCCCCTCGAACCCGATCAAGGCCCGTTGGATGGGAATCTATGAAGGCGCCGGCATCCACGGCACCGAAGAGACCGAATCGCTCGGCACCGCCGGCTCCCATGGCTGCATCCGCATGGCCATCGCCGACGTCGAAGAGCTCTACGAGCAGGTCGAAGTCGGAACTCCCATCTTTATTGGCTGAACGGCGCAGGACGTGGGGGAGTTAGGACGAAGCTTCCTTCGTGAACTGGGACGCTGCTTTGGCCGAGTACGATCGCGATCTGCGGGCGCGGGGGGCGGCGGAGCGGACCAGGCGGGCTTACGGGGTTGATCTGGCGGGGTTCGTCGAGTGGATCTCGCCGCAGGGGTTGGGACCGGCCGACGTCCGCCACCGCGACGTGCGCCGCTACGCCGCCGGGCTTTCCTCGGCCGGCGCCGCGCCGGCGACCGTTGCCCGCAAGCTGGCGGCGATCCGCGGCCTCTACGGGTTTCTCGTCCGCACCGAGCGCGCCGGATCCAACCCGGCCGAGCTGGTCTCCAGCCCGAAACGCGGCGAAACGCTGCCCAAGGTGCTCTCGACCGAGCAGATGCGGTCGCTGCTGGAGCGGATCCCCGCCCGCACGCCGCTCGAGCTGCGCGACCGGGCGATGCTGGAGCTCGCCTACTCCTGCGGCCTGCGCTGCGAGGAGATCGTCAACCTCGACGAGGACGCGATCGACTACGAAAGCGAGCAGCTGCGGGTCCTCGGCAAGGGCTCCAAGGAGCGCATCCTGCCGGTCGGCGCCCCCGCCCAGAAGGCGCTGCGCCGCTACACCGAACGCGGCCGCCGGGCGCTCGCCGCCGATCCGCGCGAGCGGGCGCTGTTCCTCTCCAAGAGCGGCCGCCGGCTCTCCAACTCCGACGTCACCCGCCGGCTCGGGCTCTGGACCCGCGAGGCGGCGCTGGCCGCGGGGGTGTCGCCTCATTCACTTCGCCATTCATTCGCCACCCACCTCTTGGAGGGAGGCGCCGATCTGCGTACGATTCAGGAGTTGCTCGGCCACGCATCGATCTCGACCACCCAGGTCTACACCCGAGTCGATGCGGCACGGCTGCGCGACACCTACGCCGCCAGCCACCCCCGAGCATGAATCCGATCAGCCCGAACGAACGTAGAATCGCGTAACTCGATGGAGACCGCGGGAGTCAAAGAGGTTGAGCTCCGCGACCTTTGGCGTCGCTACAAGGAGGACGGCGACGGCAACGCGCGCGAGCGTCTGGTCGTCGCCTACTCGCCGATGGTCAAGTTCGTCGCCGGCCGGCTCGGTGCCGGGCTGCCCTCGCACGTCGAGGACGCCGACCTGATCTCCTACGGGCTGGTCGGCTTGATCGGCGCGATCGAGCGCTTCGAGCCCGAGCGGGGGATCAAATTCGAGACCTTCGCAATGACCAGGATCCGCGGCGCGATCATCGACGAACTGCGCTCGCTCGACTGGGTGCCGCGCTCGGTCCGCTCGCGGGCGCGCGAGATCGAAGTCGCGCAGGCCAAGCTCGAGCACGAGCTGCAGCGGGCGCCGACCGAGGCCGAGCTGGCGGCGAAGCTGAACATGACCGAGGACGAGCTGCAGAGCTCCCTCCTGGAAATCGCCAACTCCTCGGTCTACGCGCTCGATGAGCTCTGGACCGTGTCCGACTCCTCCGGCGACCAGGTCTCGCTGCTCGACACGATCGCCGACGACGGCGCCGCCGACCCGCAGGAGGCGCTCGACACCAGCGAGGTGAAGGAGCGGCTGACCGAGGCGATCGGCTCGCTGCCCGAGCGCGAGCAGCTGGTCGTCGCCCTCTACTACTACGAGAACCTCACCCTGCGCGAGATCGGCGAGGTCCTCGGGGTGACCGAGTCGCGCGTCTCGCAGCTGCACACGAAGGCAGTGATGCGGCTCAAGTCTCACCTTCAACAGGCCGCCTGATGGCCCTGCGCCTGCGTCTCCCGCAGCGACGGCAGACCCCGGACTTCGATGAGCTGACACCGTTCGAGCAGGCGGCGACCCGCTTCAACGAAAGCGAGGCGGGGCAGACAGTCTGCGGCCTGGTCCGAACCCTCGGCGACCCGCGGGTCTCGGTCGGCGCCGCCGCCGGCTCCGACGCCGAGGTCCGGGTCACCGTCGCCTGGGAGCTGAGCTGGTACCAGTGGGGCGTCGACGTCGGCGCCGGGGAGATCGAGGTCCACGAGCTGGCCAAGGGCCGCGAGATCTCCGAGATCGATTACGCCGCCCGCCAGTGGAACGCCGCCGCGACCGCCGACGGCCGCATCGTCGTCACCGCTCGGCCCTAGATGGCGAAGTTCACGGTCAACGTCGACGGCGGCGCCCGCGGCAACCCCGGCCCGGCGGCGATCGGCGTCGTCCTCCGCGACGCGGACGGGGAGATCGTCGCGGAGCGGGGCGAGCGGATCGGACGCGCCACCAACAACGTCGCCGAGTACCGGGCGCTGCTCGCCGGGATCGGGCTGGCAGCCGAGCACGGCGCCGACGAGCTCGAGCTGATCGGCGACTCGGAGCTGGTCGTGCGCCAGATGGAAGGCCGTTACAAGGTCAAGGACGCGACGATGCGTGAGCTGAACGCCGAGGCGAAACGGGCGCTGTCAGACCTCGGTAGCTGGTCGATCCGCCACGTGCGCCGCGAGCAGAACGCCGACGCCGACCGCCTGGTGAACGAGGCCCTCGATGGCGAATGAGCCGATCGACCCCGGCGTCGAGATCGGCCACGTCCACCTCAAGGTGGCCGACGTCGACCGCGCCCTCGAGTTCTACTGCGGCGTCCTCGGCTTCGAGCTGATGCAGCGCTATGGCGCCGACGCCGCCTTCGTCTCCGCCGGCGGCTACCACCACCACATCGGGCTCAATTCCTGGCACTCGAAGGGCGGCTCGCCACCGCCAGCCGGGACCACCGGCCTCTTTCACACGGCGATCCGCTACCCAACCCGGCGGGCGTTGGCCGATGCGCTGCGGCGCCTGGTCGATGCCGGCGTGCCGCTGAGCGGGGCTTCCGACCACGGCGTCAGCGAGGCGCTTTACCTCGACGACCCCGACGGCAACGGCGTCGAGCTCTACTGGGACCGGCCGCAGGAGCGGTGGCCGGCGCCGCAGCCGGGCGAGCGGGTGGAAATGTTCACCCGCCCGCTCGACCTCGACGACTTGATCTCCGAGCTCGGCTAGTGGATCTACGGCGAGCACCCTTGCAATATTGACCCCGGTAGAGAGGGGTCAATGTTGCAAGGTGTGGAAGTCGAGTAGCTCAAACGAGAAGGGACGGGATCGCGCATGGAGGTAGCCATCGCCGGTGGTCACGGAAAGATCGCCCTGCGGCTGGGAAAGCTGCTGGCCGACCGCGAAGACAAGCCCTGGGGCCTGATCCGCGACCCCGCCCAGGAAGACGACCTGCACGCGGTCGGCGTCGAGCCGGTGATCTGCGACTTCGAGGGCGGCGACGACGTCGCCCAGGCCGTCAGCGGCGCCGACGCCGTCGTCTTCGCCGCCGGCGCCGGGCCGGGCTCGGGGGGCGAACGCAAGTGGACCGTCGACTACGGCGCCGCCGCCAAGCTGATCGAGGCGGCGCGGGCGGAGGGCGTGCGCCGCTACCTGATGGTCAGCGCGATGGGCGCCGCCGACCCGCCGCCCGACGGCGGCGACGTCTTCGGGGAGTACCTGCGGGCAAAGGCGAAAGCCGATGAGGAGCTGCGCGCGAGCGGGCTCGAGTACACGATCGTCCGCCCCGGCGGCCTCACCGACGGGTCACCGACCGGGCTGGTGACGGCCGGCGAACGGCTCGACCGCGGCGAGGTCCCGCGCGCCGACGTCGCCGCGGTGCTGCTCGCCTGCCTCGACGCCCGCCACACGATCGACCGCAGCTTCGACCTCGTCGCCGGTCCGGCGCCGATTGCCGAGGCGCTCGCTTCGCTCTAGGAGACGGCGGTCTTGGCGCCGCTCTCGACCGGATGCCCGCCGTCGCGCCAGGCGCCGACGCCCTTGCCGACGTGGACGACGTCGGCGAATCCGGCTCGCTGCAGAATCGACGCTGCGAGGCCCGACCGTTTGCCGCCACGGCAGATCGTCGCGATCGGGCGGTCCTGCGGCAGCTCGTCGGTGCGGCCGGCGAGGTCGCCGTAGGGGATGTGGAGCGAGTCGGGGATGTGCTCGGCGGCGTACTCGGAGTCGTTGCGGACGTCGAGGATCAGCGGCGGCTCGGTCCCCTGCGCCCGGCGCGCCAGCTCCTCCGGGTCGATCAGCTCAATCGTCTGCACCGGCCGGCCGTCCATCCGCCAGGCGGTCATCCCGCCCTCGAGGAAGCCGCGCACCCGCACCCCGACCGCGGCCAGCAGCTCGGCCGCGTCGCGCTCGTCGCCGTCGGAGGCGGCGACGACGATCACGTCCTCGCCCGCCGGGGCCACCCGCGAGACCTTGGTCGCGAAGCCGGTGTCGTAGGCGGAGGTGCTGAGGGCGCCGGCGATGTGGGCCTCGTCGAACTCCTCATTGCTGCGGCCGTCGATCACGACGGCGCCGTTGGCGACGCACTCCTCGACCTCGTGCGGGGTCATCGGCAGCGGCACGCCGAAGTCGTCGACCAGCGGGCCGCGGTTGAAGGCGACGATCTGGGCGACGTTCGGCGGCTTGTCGCCGAGGGAGGCGACCGCGTCGGCGACGAACTCGGCCTCGTCACTGAACATCAGCGCCCGGTTGTGGCGGCGCTCGAAGCCGATCGTCGAGGAGGTCTTGAGATCGAGACCGGAGCCGCCGCAGAGCGAGCCGCCGAGGTGTCCGGGCCAGATCTCGACCTCGTCGCCGAGGCTGAGCAGGCGCTCGTGCAGGGAGCGGAACATGTCCGCCGCGCCCTCGCGCGGCTCGACCGCGAGGTCAGGGCGGGCGACGTCGCCGATGAACAGCGAGTCGCCGCCGAGCACCGCCCACGGCTCGGGGCCGCGGCTCGCGTCGCGCAGCAGGAAGGCGGTGTGCTCGGGCCGGTGGCCGGGGGTGTGGACGGCCTCGATCGAGAGGTCGCCCAGCTCCAGCACCCAGCCGTCGTCGAACGGCTCGTGCTCGTACTCCGCCTCGGCCATCCGGTTGATGTGGATTCTGGCCCCCGTCGCCCGCGCCAGGCGGCCGTGGCCGGAGACGTGGTCGGCGTGGTTGTGGGTCTCGAGCACGTGCTCGATCCGCACCCCGTGCAGGCGCGCCAGCCGCCGATAGGGGTCGATGTCCCACTGCGGGTCGACGACGACGGCAACGCCCGATTCGCGGTCGGAGACCAGGTAGGACGCGCAGCCGAGATCCTCGTGGATGATCTGGCGGAAGAGCATCTTGGGAGAGTATGCCGATGCGACCCCTCTCCGGCCGGCTCACTTTCTGGGCGATCGCGGCGACGATCGCGCTCTACCTGGCGGCCTCGGCGGCACCGACGCCGCTCTACGTCGTCTACCAGGAGGAGTGGGGGTTCTCGGCGACGACCCTGACCCTCGTCTTCGCCGTCTACGTCTTCGGCCTGCTTGCCTCCTTGCTCCTCCTCGGCGCCCTCTCCGACCACGTCGGCCGGCGGCCGATGATCGCCGTCTCGCTGGCGCTGGAGGCGGCGGCGATGGTGCTCTTCATCGTCGCCGGCGACGTCGTCGTGCTCGGCGCGGCGCGGACCGTGCAGGGCGTCGCCACCGGGATCGCGCTGTCGACGATGGGAGCGGCGCTGGTCGACCTCAACCCGCCCGAGTCGCCGAAACTGGCCGGCGTGGTCAGCGGCCTGGCGCCGATCGGCGGCCTCGCCGTCGGCGCGCTCGGCTGCGGGGCTCTGGTCGAGTACGGGCCGGCGCCCGAGCAGCTCGTCTACGCCATCGTCCTCGTCGGCCTCGCTGCCGCGGCGGTGCTGGCCGTGCGGATGCCGGAGACCTCGCCGCGGGTTCCGGGGGCGCTCGAGTCGCTGCGCCCGCGGATCGCCGTCCCGGAGAGGATCCGGGCCGAGTTCCTTTCGCTGGTGCCGATCCTGATCGCCACCTGGGCGCTCGGCGGCCTCTTCCTCTCGCTCGGACCATCGGTCGCCGCCCAGGTCTTCGAGATGCCCAACCACGTGATCGGAGGACTCGTCGTCTTCCTCCTCTGCGGGACCGGCGGCCTCACCATCTACGCCCTGCGCGACTGGGACTTTCAGCGGGCACTCGGCTTCGCGGCTGCGTTCCTCGTCGCCGGGATGGCGATCAGCCTCGTCGGCCTCGGCGTCGAAGCGGCGCTCCTCACCGCGATCGGCACCGTCATCGCCGGCGTCGGCTTCGGCGCCGCCGGCCGCGGCACCTTCGGCACGATCGCCGCGATCGCCCTGCCAACCGAGCGCGGCGCCCTCTTCGCCGCCTTCTACGTCGTCTCCTACCTCGCCTTCAGCCTGCCCGCCCTCGCCGCCGGCCTCGCCAGCCAGTCCGCCGGCCTGCGCCCGACCGCGATCGTCTACGGCGCCGCCGTCCTCGTCTTCAGCCTTGCAGCGATCTGGGCCCAACGCCGCCTCGCCTCACGCCAGGCTAGAATCGTCCCCGTGCGGCTGTAGCTCAGCTGGCTAGAGCGTCTGCTTGCCATGCAGAAGGTCGAGGGTTCGAATCCCTTCAGCCGCTTTTTCGCGAATCCCCGACGCGATCGCTTCCACCAGCACCGACCGTCCCGCTGGTCCGAGAGCGGCGTTAGCGTGAACCTTCATCCGGGTCCTCCTTGGCTTGGGCGTCAGAACCACAAGCCTCTGGGAGGACCCGGATGCCTTTCAGGCGTTCACAACGTGTGTGGGCGGGACAATTAGCGCCGATTTCGGCCGATTCCGCCTTGCACTGGGGCCGCAGGCGAGGGTAGGGGCGGGCGGCGAGGTACCCTTGCCCTATGGCCCAGGAGCGAATCACCGTCGATCCAAACCGGATGCGTGGCCTGCCCAGCATCCGCGACACTCGCGTAACCGTCAGCGCCGTACTCGGTCAGCTTGCCGCCGGCGCCAGCATCGACGAGCTGCTGAGCGACTACCCCTACCTGGAACGCGAGGACGTCCTCGCCGCGCTCGAATACGCAGCAGCCGCTGCACAGGAGCGCGACCTGGCAGTTGTAGCTCCGGCAGCGTGAAGCTGCTCCTCGACGCGAACCTCTCGCCTGAGATCGCGAGGCTCCTCAAGGAGGTGGGGCACGACGCGATCCACGTCCGGGATATCGAACTCCTGAGTGCCTCGGACCCGGATATCTTGCGGGCAGCTGCCGACAAGGGGCGAATTCTGATCACCGCCGATTCGGACTTCGGTGCGCTCTTGGCGCTGGGATCGTTGGCGTCACCGTCCGTGGTGCTCTTGCGCTCTGCCGACCATTTGCGCCCCGCTGACCAGGCGAGTCTGATTGTCGCCAATCTGCCCGCGGTTGCCGACGATCTCGAAAGAGGGGCGGTTGCGAGCCTGACGACGAAACGCCTGCGTGTTCGGGCCCTTCCGATAGGCGAGTCGCAGGAGAGCAATTAGAAGTTGCGGGCAACCCGCGAGGAGATCGCCGAGCGGGTGGCCGCGCCTCGGTTGGCCAGCTAGACGGCCCGCAGGACTAGAGATTGCCGGTTCTTGTGGGGGTGACGGGCCCAGAGGGGTCCGCCCCACCCACTACAAAGGAGGCAGCAATGCCCAATTTCGACCGGACCATCGATAGCCGGTGGCGGCCCGACTTCGAGTCGAGCCAGAAACGCGTCCGCCAGGAAGGCGCGGAGGAGTCCGAAGCGACTCGCGAGATCGCGCTGGTCCCTCCCGAGCAGCAGGAGGCGTTCGAGGAATATGACGCCCAGACGGCCGCTTTGATCCGGCGCCTGGAGGCGCTCGAACGGCGCCCCCACGGCGAGCGGGTCACCAGGCTCGTCAGCGAATGGGACTGGATCGAGAAGATGAAGGGCTACGAGGAAAAACAGCGGTTCCTCGAGCCCCTAATCTGTGCCGTCCAGCGCCGGCCAGAGGAGAACGAAGATCTGCTGATCTTCCTGATGCTGGTCTTCGAGCCGGTCCGACGTTCGGTCAGCAAGATCTTTATCAACGTCCACTCGGGACTGCAGCCGGTCCAGAAGGACCTGAAATGGACGAATCGGGAGGAGCTCCGCCTGATCGAGCACGTCGAAAGGCAGGATCTCTTCGACGTCACCCGGGAGGCCGCCCTGGAAGCGCTCTACCAGTTTCCCTTTCCGCCGCCAGATCATTTCTTTCGCTGGCTGCGTGAGGCGATCGCCCACCGGGCCTTGAACAAGCTGCGAGGCGACCTGCCGCGCGCCGCCACGTCGAAGGTGGCCGGCGAGGAGGCGGAGGCGATCCAGATGGCTCTCGCGGGCTTCGAGCGCCTCGACGGGCCGACGATGTCCGAGCGCGGCGGGATGCGGGAGTGGCGCAGTCACATCCCGATGAGGGACATCTTCGACGTGGTCGAAGACTTCTTCAAGAACGAGGACGTGCGCGAGGCTTGTAAAGCCGCGGTGGGACGCCTGCCCGAACGGCAGCGGGAGGTGATCAACGGTTACTTCTTCGAGGATCTGACGGTTCCGGTGATCGCCGCCCGCCGAGGTATCAGCCAGAGCACTGTCTACAACCAAAAACGGGACGCCGAAGGGAATCTCCGCGACGACGACCTCTTCTTCTCCTCGTTGCTCGGTCTCGAACGGGTGCGCGACCGGGCTCGCGCGGAGAGCCTCGCCGCCAAGTACCCGAACGGGGTCTATCCCGGCGGCAAGCGAATCGTCCACATCGACGCCGCTTAGGGTCAACGGACGACTGGCGGATAGTCGCCGTATGGCGACGAAGGAGGACAGGACGCGGATCGAACTCACGACCGAGCGGGTTCGGGAGCGCATCGCCTGGCTCCAGCTCCGCTCGTCGCAGGTCCAGTTGAAAACCGCTTGGGTCAAATTCGCAACGGTTGGGGATCACCGTCTTCTTCGCCGTCTTGTTGGTCATCCTTCGTCTTTAGGGAGCGCGCGATTGCCTCCCTTTGGCAGGCTGGCGCGGGGCCTGCCCGCAAGCCAGCTTTCCGGCTGTTTCAGAGGGCGGTACGTGAGACGCTCCTCGCCTGCCGCCGCCCCCGCAGGCCCCGCCTGGGGGAGAACTGATGGTCATCCTGCGGATAGCGGTTGCCGGTGCCGGGAGAATGGAACCGGCACGTCAAGTTTCGGGCACTTCTGCGCTGAAGTTCCCAAATCGCTGCATATCGGCGCACATCCGTGCGTATCCGGGCGGGATGTGCTCAGTTTTGCCGACGAAGAGGCCCTTCAAATCGGCCTTATTGAGTCCAGGGGCACGCGCATGACCCGCCTAATTGGCTCGAAGACGGGCCTAATTTGCGATGCGGAAGGTTTCGGCCTAAAGCGGTACGGCCGGTTCCCCGAATTCGACCTCGACCGGTGCTTCCGGGCCGAAGCGTTCGGCGATCAACGCACGCAGCCTGGCGACTTGCGTCGTGCTCACTTCGACCTTGTTGTGTTCGGTATCGACGCCGAGGCTGTTCCACAGCTTTCCCGTCTTTTCGTCTTCGCTGATGTCGTTCAACAGGGCATAGAGTTCGGCTTCGGTGTGGAACGGTTGATTTGGAAACGGGCGGATCAGCTCGGCACCGAACAAGTGCAACTGACTCTTCATCTCCGCCACGAGCGCCTCTTGGTCGGCGGTGAAACCGATGTAGATCCAGCCCCCCTTTTCGGGATTCGCGAAGTAGCCGGCGTAAGTGGCCGCCGCCTCGGGATGGCGGGTCAACCAAGGTTCGAACTGGTGGTTCCAACGCATGAGAACCTTCTGGCGGAAAGCCATGAGCTTGAAATCGGCTTTGCGCAGTGGGGCGCCCCAAACCGACGCGCTCGACCGAGCCCAATGCTCGCCGTCGCGACACGCCTTCAGCAGGGCGCGGCTCCGGGCGGCGATCTGCCTTGGATGTCCGGCCAGATCGAGGTCGAGACCTTCTTCGCGTCGATACTGCTTGATGCTGGCGAGACTTGGACATTGACCACGCTCGTGGGCCGAAGCAGGGGGAGCCGACGTCAGGCTGCCCCCGACGACAAGGACAACGAGCACCGGGACAAGCATCAGCGCGTATATGGAGCGCAATCTCATCGGTCGCACGCGCATCACGTCGGACCATCGTATCCTCAGCGCCGATGAGAACGTTCATGGGGCTTCTGGCGATCGCCCTCGCAGTTCTGTCGCTTGTCGCCAGGACCGCACCGGCACAGGCCGATGACGCCAACTCCGTTCCGCCCCAGGTCAAGCTGATCTCCGTCGGAGACGAAGGGCTGATCGGGCCTGGCAAGACGACGCTGGCCCGCTTCTCGACCGAAGCGCCGGATCCGAGCTGGGAATATGCGCCGAGGAGCAAGGTGAGCGTCACCTGCACCGTCGATGGCCTTGCCGTCCCGTGCGCGCCCACCTACAGCGGCTGTTGCGCCCAGCCCGCCCCGGCTCCCATAACCCTCGACGCGCGCTGGGGCGCCCAGGCGAGTTCCGCCGGTCTCGGCACCTACGTCGGTGAAGTGGCGGTGCCGAAGGACCTCTCGTCTGGCCTCCACGCGGTCGCCGTCGTTGCGACCGACGAGGACGGCACCGGCCAGCCGGCGACCCTCGCCGTGACCTACGACGCGATCCCTCCATTGGCGCCTGAACTGACCCAGGTACCGTCCCATTTGACCCACGAACGTAAGCCGATCTTCCGCTTCGCCGCGACCGACGGCGTCCGCCTGATCTCGAAGCGCGACGAGCCTTTCTGGGCGGCGTTGCGGCGCCTCGATCCTCCCGGACAGGTCTACCGCGCCAACCCCAGCGGCAGCTATCTGTCCGTCTGGGGGCCAACCTGCCCGACCCTGCGCAGCTGCTCGGATCGGGGTCAGGCGGTTTATGAAGCCTTCGAACGGGGCTTCGGTTACGGCGTCCCCGAGCGACTCGTCGCCGGCCTCTACGAATTCCGCGTTCGCGCCCGCGACGCGGTTGGCAACGTGTCGCCGTACACGACTTACCGCTTCCGCGTCGTTCCCCGCCGAAAACGACGCCGCTAAAGAGTGACGACAAAGGCGCCGGTCACCGTCACCTTGCGCTTCAGGTTGCCGACGAAGGCCGAGGCGGAGAACCGATAGCGACCGGGTTTCCCGTCGGCGGGGACGTCGTAGCCGTAGCAACGAGCGTTTTCGCCGGGCGCCAGGAAGAAGCCGTAGGGCAGGATGGATTGCGGACTTACCGGCTGCGGCACGGTGACCCAGGCGTCGCCGATGAAATGTTCGACTTCGAAGGACTCGGACACGCTGGAGAGATTGCCGGCACCGTGGTTTTCCACCAGACCGACGGCCCGTTCGCCGGGATGGACGTTCGCGTCCTCGACCGCGAGGCGCACGTCGTTGCTCGGCTTCAAGATGCGGAAGTAGTCGCGGTATGCGCCGAGCGTGCGGCCGCTCAGGGTCGAGATCCGGACATCGACCCGGACGAAGCCGGGCCGGGTGGCGGGGAAGGCGACCTGGAGCCTGCTCAGTTCCTTGACCTTGGTGGCGTGCCAGCCGCGCGTGCCGAGCTCACGCCGTGCGCGTCCGTCGCGATCGACCGCCCAGGCCGTCGCCTTCAGGCGCCAGCCGAGGTCAAGCGCCCGATAGGGCTCGTTTTTGCCCGCAAAGGTGTAGCCGTAGTTGCTGCCGGCGAGGGCGACGTGTGGTCTGCCGATGATGTGGCCGATCGTGTGGACGCTGAAGTTGCGCGGCCCGAAGGGAAGTTCGCCTTCGGGCACCGGGTGGGCTCCTGGCATCCCGGTCAGCGGGGCTGCGTAGTCGACCGCCAGGCGGCGCTTGCAGAAGCCCGGGCTCGATTCGCCCCCGGCCGCACCCGCCGCCGCAGGGAAGACGAGGAGCGCGAGGATCGGCGCGACGACCAGCGCGGTGCCGAGGCGGCGCGCGACCCGACCAGGAAGCTTGCCCGCCGACCTTCTCACGGACTGATCTCGACCTGCAAAGGGATGAGGTCGCCGTGAGCGACGAGTGATTCGATGTAGAGCTCGATCGCCTCGCAGGTCATCGATAGGGCCTCTTCGCGGGTCTCACCCTGACTCGTGCAGCCGGGGAGGGCGGGAACGGCTACGCTGAATCCACCCTCGGCCTCGGGCGTCAGCACGACCTCGTGATCGCAGGGGGTGGACATCGGTTCAGCTTATCCGCCTGTGGCTGCCGATTGTGGTTGGCGGGCGATGGAAATGAAACCCACCATTGGGTTTCTTGCACTCGCGCGCACCAGTGCCCGAATGACTGCATATCGGCGCATATCCGCACGTATCCCCGATTCGCGGCGGTCTGCGTCCCGCTGCGAAAACCTGCAAATAATTGCCGTGCAGACGGTCGAGGTTCAATCCGCTCCGCCGCCGCGAAGTCCCGCCCCAAGGCGGGATTTCGTCGTTCAGGACTGGGCCAAGGGGCCTCGGTCTGATCACCAATAGGCTGACCCGATGCTGAATCAGGTGGCCGACGGCGTCTGGGTCCGGCAGAGCGAGTGGGTGTGGACCAATTCCATCGTGGTCCGGGGGGAGGATGGGTTGATCCTGGTCGATCCCGGCATCGATGGCTCCGAGCTGAACCAGCTCGCCGATGACCTCGACCGGCTCGACATCCCGGTCGTCGCCGGGTTCTCCACCCATCCCCACTGGGATCACCTGCTGTGGCATCCACGGTTCGGCAATGTGCCGCGCTACGCCACCGCCGCCTGCGCCCAGGCTGCGGGTGAAGCTCGGGAGCGGGCGCAGGCGATGGCGAAGGAGAGCGCGGCCGGCGTCCCGCTCGAGCTGGTCGCGCTCGTCACCCCGCTGCCCGCGGACGGCGGACCCGTGCCGGGCGAGATCATCGAGCATCGGGCGCACGCCGTCGGCCACGCCGCGATCCTGCTCGCCGACCGTGGCGTCCTGCTGCCGCCGACATGCTCTCCGATGTCCTGATTCCGCTCTTCGACTTCCGCCAGGACGATCAGGTGGGCGCCTACGAGACGGCACTCGACCGGCTGGGTGAGGCCGCCGTGCATGCCGACGTCGTGGTCCCCGGTCACGGCGCCGTCGCCGAGGGTCCCGAGGTGGCCGCCCGCCTCGCCGCCGATCGTGCCTACATCGACGCGCTGCGGCGTGGAGAGGAGCCGGTCGACGCGCGTCTCGGGCCGCATGCGGAGTGGCTCTCCGGCCCCCACCGGTCGAACCTGGAGCAGGCCTGGGGGCGTTAGGGCCCAGTATCCGCTCTTCAAAGAGCGGAACGCAGGACGAGCATGCCCCGATTCGAGATCAGGTGCTCGAGGTCGTCCGCCAAGCGTTGGACGTGCTCGCTCGCCTGTTGCTCGAAGCGCTCGACCTCGGCGATCTCCGCGATCAGCACGTAGTCGGCCTGACCGATCGCCTGTCCGGGCACATCTGCCGGCCGCATGAGACGCCAATCCGACATCGCGTCCAGCGACCCGCGGACGATGTCGCGATCCCCCGCCATCAGCTCCTCGAAGTCCGCGGCCAGCTCCGGCGAGCGCAGCTGAAACCAGATCAGGAGGGTCGCGGGAGAGCTCATCCTCGAAGCGTAGCTGTGACGAGGGTGCCCTTGGCCGGGACGAGCGTGGTCCGGACCCTGACCTTTTCGGGGCGCGGATCCGGGGCGCAGAGCTCGGCGCGCTCGAGAATCGTCCGCAGCACGACCCGCATCTCGAATTCGGCGAAGGCGGCGCCGACGCAGCGCCGCACGCCGCCGCCGAAGGGAATCCACGAGTAGGTGTTGGGCTTGGCCTCGAGGAAGCGCTCGGGCAGGAAGCGCTGCGGCTCCGGGAAGAGGTCCTCGCGGTAGTGGAGCGCGGCGATCGCCGCCATCAAGTAGCTGCCGGCGGGAACTTCGTAGGCGCCGAGCCGCAGCGGCGCGTTCAGCCTGCGCGGGACGTCGATGATCACCGGCCGCGACCGCAGGGTCTCGCGCACCGTGGCCTCGAGGTAGCCCTCATCGCCGGCGGCGAGCGACTCGCGCAGGGGGGCCAGAGCCCGCGGGGAGCGCAGCAGCCGCTCGAACGCCCAGGCCAGGCCGGTGGCGGTCGTCTCGTGGCCGGCGACGAGGATCGTCACTAGCTCGTCGCGCAGCTCGGCGTCGCTCATCGCGCTGCCGTCCTCGTGGCGTGCCCCCATCAGCAGCGAGAGGACGTCGTCGCGCTCGCCGGCGTCGGATCGGGCTCGGCGTGCCGCGATTTCCTCGTCGATGAAGCGGTGGAGCCCGGCGCGGGCGTGCACGAATCGTCGCCACGGGCTCCAGCGGCCGAGGTCGCGTCGCAGTGGCGGCAAGGTGGCGATCAGGCCGAGGCGGCCGCTGAAGGCGTCGAGCAGGCGCTCGAAGCGCAGCCGCCGCTCGCGGTCCTCGATGCCGAAGACCGCCCGCATGATCACGGTGAGGGTGATCCGCTGGACGTGGGGGTGCAGGGCGAAGGCCTCGCCGCGCGGCCAATGCTCCATGTCCTCCAGGGTCGCCTCTTCCATCAGCTCGGCATAGCGCTCGATCCGCGGGCCGTGGAACGGCGGCAGCAGCACCCTGCGCTGGCGGATGTGCGCTCCCTCGTCGAGGACCAGGACCGAGTTCTGGCCGAGCGCCGACCCCAGCATCTTCGCGTTCGCCTCGCCGGCGTGGATCTGCCCCGGCGGGGCGGTGAAGACCTCTTTCACCAGCGCCGGGTCTGCCACGTAGACGAGGCGTCCGAAGTAGGGGAAGGAGATCGAGAAGACGTCGCCGTAGCGGCGCCGGTAGTCGGTCAGGAAGCCGAGCGGCTCGCGGGCGTAGCGGAGCGCCTGTAGGGCGGCGGGCGCGCGAGGACCGGGCGGAAAGCGCGGGGGACACCCCTTGACCGCGCGGGCGACCACGTTCAGCGGTGGAGCTTGACCGGGATCGCCTGGGTCGCGCCGCCCTGGGGTGCGATCGCGAGGCGGGCCGAGAGCCCGCTCTTGGTGCGGGCGCGGGCGCGGATTCGCCTGCCCAGCGTCAGCGTCACGGTCTTCTTCGCGCCGGCGGCGAGGTTGTAGGTGGCCTTGGCGAAGGTGGTCGCCTTCTTGGCCTTGGAGATCGTGGCCTTGCCGGTCTTCGAGAGCAGCGCGATCCGGCCCTGGCAGGGGCCGGCGGCGGAGCAGGTGAAGGGGACGCTGACGTGGCCTTTGGCGTCGACGGCAAGCCTCTTCTTGCGCAGTCGCAGGGTGCCCTTGTCTTGTTTCTGGTTCCTGGCCTGGGCGGGAGCCGGGTCGGGAAGCGATTCGAGGAGGAGGGCGCCGACGGCGCCGTAGTACGTGCCGACGTCCTTGACCGAGCCCGAGACGATGAGCCGGTTGCCGACGACCGCCGCGCTGCTGACGAACGTTTCTTCGCCGCCGAGGTTGGGCGTGGCGATGCCGCCGTTGCCGAAGCTCGGATCGAGGCTGCCGTCCTGGCGCAGTCGCAGGATCCGCGGGCGGGGCGCGTCTTCGACGCTGGCGACGACGAGGATCTTGCCGTCCGCCTGCAGGGCGAGGTCGAAGGCCGCCGAGCGGTTCCCAACGCCGCCGAGCTGGATCCGTTGGATTCCGGCGCCATTGCCGAAGGTGAAGTCCTGCTGGCCGGACGGGGTGAAGCGGGCGATCGTCGCAGCCTGTTCTCCGGAGGCGTCGTCGCTGATGGCGGCGACGTAGATTTCGCGATTGGGGCCGATCAGGACGTCGGTCGGGGCGGCGTACGGATTTGGATCTCCCGGAGCCGAGATGTCGACGATGCTGTAGCCGGCGTGCTGGCCGAACGAGGGGTCGGGTTGGGCCCCTGAGGAGAGGTGGACGAGCAAAAGGCCGTTGCCGCCGCCTTTCAGCGACGCGGTGCCGGCGATCACGATGCTGTCGTCGGGCATCGTCGCGATCGGCCCGCCGGTCGATTCGGCACCGAGCGCTTCGCCGTATTTGTGTTCGTAGGTGCCGACGAGACCCGGGAAGTTTTCTCCCCATTTGCCCTGCGGCGTGAACTTCGTCACCTCCAGCGCGTGTTGATCCTGGCCTGCGCCTTCGTTCGTGAACCCGCTGACGTAGACGGTGCCGTCGGGGGCCGCGGCGGCCGCGGCGGTCGAGCCGAAGTTGGGGGATCCCGGCCAGTCGACCGTCGCCAGGCCGCCGTTGCCGAAGCCGGAGTCGCCGGCGCCGTTCTGGCCGAGCACGTAGGCGCTCTGGTCGAACCGTTCGTTGACGTTCCGGTAGATGCCGAAGCCGAGATAGCGCCCGGGAACCAGGAAGAGGCTCTCCGGGATCGAAAACGGCGACGACCCGGCGCCGAACTGCGTGACTCGGGACCCGCCTTCGCCGAATCCGGGGTCTGGATCCCCGTCGGCCGAGAACCTCGCGAGCGCCACCGCGGTGCGCCCGCTGGCGTCGGTGGTCTGCCCGGCGACGACGATCCGGCCCGCACCGTCGACGATCAGATTGGTGAAGTCGGTGAAGTGGGGCACGGTCTTGGCCGGGTCCTCCAGCACAGGTTTGCCGCCGTGGAAGGTCGGATCGATATCGCCGGGTTTGCCGAGCGCCGCGGCTGCCTGCGGCGCAACGAGCGGGGCCGCGAGGAGCAGGCAGCCGACGATCAACCGTCTCGCTGCCCTCGGTCCAGCGCCACCCATCCGGCCTGTCCTCCCTGGTCGCACCTCGCCGACAGAGTAACCCGTCTCGGACGCTGCTGGCCGTCGTGCTGGAGCGTCACCGCCAGAGCTCGCGGCGCAGCATCTCGTTGCCGCGCTCGAGCTGCTCGATCGTGGCGCTGGCGACCGAGCGCACGCCGGTGGCGCGATTGACCCGGGCCTGGATCTCCCGGTGCGACTGCCTGCTGCGGCGGGCGGCGTCGCCGACCAGGCGGCTGCGCTCGCGGCGCAGTCGCTCCCGGGCGGCGTAGGCCGACTCCCGCTCGGGTTCGAGGTCCCCCGGCGCGGCCTCGGGCTCGGCGACGGCGGCCGCCTTCCTCGCGGCCGGCTTGGGGTCGTCGGTCGGGAAGAGCTGCAGCGCGGTGCCGCTCATGATTGCCTCGTCCAGCTCCGCGTCACCCGAGCTGAGGGCGGCGAAGCGATCACCCGGCTCGCCTCGCTCCGGTTCGCAGTCGTCCATCTCCTGGTCCTCCTCGGCGCCCGGCGAGAGGTCGAGCGCGTGGCGGCGCTCCTCCTCGATCTCGTGGGCGAGCGCCTTCAGCCGCGGGTCGGCCGGCATCAGCAGGTAGCTCATCTGGCGGCGCGGCCCGCCCGGGGTGGTGCGGATGAAGCGACCGACCACCTGGCGGAAGAACAGCTCGGTCCGCGCCGCGGTCGCGTAGACGCCGACCCGCAGGCGGGGGATGTCGACGCCCTCCGAGACCATCAGCACCGAGACCATCCAGCGTTGGCCGGAGGAGGCGAAGTCGGCGATCCGGCGGCTGGCGCCGGGCTCGTCGCTCATCACCAGCTCGGGCCGCTCCCCCGAGACCGACTCGAGCCGCCCCGCGATCGCCCGCGCGTGCTCCTGGTCGGAGGCGATGGCCAGGCCGCCGGCGTCGGGGTGCCCGCCGGCGCGCACCTCGCTCAACCTGGCGTCGCCGTCGCGCAGCACCTCGCCCATCCACTCGCCCCCTGGGAGCAGCGCCGTCCGCAGGCGCCGAGCCGACTCCGCCGCCGGTAGGACGAGGTCGAAGTCGGCGCTGCGCAGGCGGCCGTCGGAGAGCCACTCCATCTCGCCGTCATAGGGCAGGAAGGTGATCGGGCGGCAGACCCGGTCGACCAGCGCCTGCGGGTAGCCGTAGGCGTAGTCGGCTCGGCTGATCCCGTCCTCGTCGTAGGTCACCCAGGGGATGGCCGAGTTGTCGGAGCGGAAGGGCGTGCCCGAGAGGAGCAGCCGGAAGCGAGCGCCGTCGAAGGCCCTACGGGCCTGCAGGCCCCAGGCGGCCTGGTCGCCCATGTGGTGCGGCTCGTCGGCGATCAGCAGGGTCGGTCGGCGGCCGGCGGCCAGCCGGTGCGTATCCGCTCCCGCCGCGATCGTCTGGTAGGTGACGGCGACGCCGTGGAAGTCGCCTGACTCCGGCCCGTCCGCGTTTGGCCTGTTCGGCTCGAGGTCGATCCCGTAGCGGCCCGCGTCGGCGGCCCACTGGCGGCAGATGTGGGTGGTCGGACCGGCGACGACGACGCGCGAGACGAACCCGGCGCTGAGCATCTGGTGGGCGATGTGCAGACCGAAAGTGGTCTTGCCGGCCGCCGGCGTGGCCGAGGCCAGGAAGCTGGCGGCCGAATGCGCCCGCACCGCCGCGGTTGCCTCCTCCTGCCAGGAGCGGAGGGGCCGGGTTTCGGGCCAGTCCGGCAGCCGTCGGGCACGCGCCCCGCCGCCAATCGGGTGAGGGGCGTCGTACAAGGGCGGGCAACAATAGGGTCGCCCCCGGCGGTTGTTGCGTGGCTCGGTATCGGCTAGGTTCAAATGGGAGAAGTCGAGCAGAGTAATAAAGCTCGACTGTGGAAAACATCAGAAATTAGGGAGGGGCCATGACTGCCCTGTATCGCGTTTGCACGCGTCTGCTCGCGTGCGTTGTCGCTCTTGCTGCGCTCGGAGCGCTCGCGCTCGCTCCGGCCGCCGGCGCCGCTGGCGTCGGAACCAAATACCTCGCGCTGGGCGATTCGCTCGCCTACGGATATCACCAGGCCCAGTTCCAGCAGGAACTGAAAGAAAAAGGCTTCGTCGAAGCGGCGAACTTCAACGACGGCTACGTCGATGACTTCGGCGCGACGCTGAAGCTGCTCAATCCCAAACTGCAGATCGTCAACGACGGCTGCCCGGGAGAGACCACCGAAACGATGATCAAAGGCTCCGGCGTCGGACCCGGATTCTGCGCCGGCGGGCCGACCGGGAGCCCCTTCCCGAAGGCGTTCCTGCATCACTCCTATCCCGGCACGCAGCTCGAAGACGCGTTGGCGATCGCCAAAGAACCGGGGGTCAACACGATCACCCTCGACATCGGCGCCAACGACATCCTCCAGTTCCTCAGCCACACCTGCGGCTTCCCGGCGACCTTCACCTGCACCCCGGAACAGATCGAAGCCGAGATCGGGCACGTCGTCTCGAACGTCGGCTTCATCCTCTCGCAGTTGCGGGCGGCCGCCCCGAAAGCGAAGATCGTCTTCGTCTCGCAGTACAACCCCTACCCGACGGTGCTGAAACCGGAAGGCACCGGGGACGCGACGGTCGAAGCGCTCAACGGCGCGCTGAAAAGCGTGGCCGCAAGCTTCGGGGTCGGCTTCGCGAACACCGCGAGGGTGATCAATTTCTCGGGCACCCATGGCGGCCCGGAAGCGGGGGACATCCCGACGGTCTGCGTCTTCACGGCGATGTGCCCGGGTGGGACGTTCAACCCGGCCAGCCCAGAAGCCGACATCCACCCGACCAAAGCCGGCTACGCCGCGATGGCCGGGGTCGTCGGGATCGCCTACCTGGGTCTCTGAGGCGATCCGGCAGGGGAATCGCCTGGATCCACCGCGCTCCGCCGGCCGGGTTGGCGGAGCGCGGTGGCGGGTAGGGTGGACCCGATGGGCGACCGGGGCGGAGACTCCCCCTCTGAGCTGATCGACGCGCGGATCGCGGAGCTCGGCGACTGGCGCGGCGGCGGCGCTGAACGCCGCCTAGATGATTGATTCCACGACCAGGCGCACCTGGATGACCCACCTGGCGAGAACGCAGTTATGCCCGGATAGCGGGCATAACTGCGTTCTCGGCGCGGTTCTGCGTCCTCGGGCTTGCCTTTGCCAACCGGCAAAGGCTGCGCCCTGCGCCCTTGATCCGCTTGGCCAGGCGTGCCCCCGGTCACACCTCGTCGTGGAATCAATCATCTAGCTCAGAAGCCCGCTCGAAAACGAGCGGGCTTCTGAATACGTCCTGGTCTATTCGCCTGTTGTCAGGGCGATGCCGATCCCGGTTCCTTCCTTTTTGACTGTGACCCGGTTGTAGAAGTTGGCCTGGGTGCCGCCGAAGGTCAGCTGACCGGCGCCCGTTTCGAACAGCATTGTCGAGCTGCCTCCGGTCGCGCCCGCGTACTGCGACCTCATCGTCCCTTCGAGTTTGTAGGTGCCGGCGAGGGGGCAGGTCGTGTCTCCATTCGTCAAGACGATTTCGGCGAAGACTTTTTTTTCGGGCGAGAATTCAAGGCCCATGTTTTCGCTGTTTTCATAGTTTTTGGCGGACACGTTTTTGAACTGGATCGGCGTGTTCACCTTGCATTCTGTTTTCCCTGCCGAGCGGGGCTTTGGCATCACGCACTCTGAGAATTCGAACGCGAACGCTTTCCCGGTGATGCTTCCTCCGGCGACGTTGGTGAGAGTTCCGCTGCCGCTCGATTCGAAGCAGACGATGTCGACCAGCACCCCCGCGACGCTCGTGCTCAGCATCGTCGGAGCGGCCTGCAATGTGCTGTTTGTCGTTTCCTGGTTGTTGAACGTGACTTTCGTTTCCGTTCCCGCGGCGATCGATTTGTGCACGAATTTGACCTGGGCCGCGACTTTGGTTTCGTTGACGCAATGCGCGTCCACGTAGCCCGTGGAGCCGCTGCCCGATTCGCACTGAAACGCTGTCTGGGCCGCTCCTGCGCCTGACGCCCCGATCGCGCAAACGGCAAGGGTGCCAAGCAGCAAGAGGCCGATGATCTTTCTTCCGCTCATTTCGCTCACTTCTCCTTCAGCTCGAGGTGTCTTCCGCGGCAGCTTCAGGGCCGTCGCAACCCTCAATGCTGGCAGCGATAGGCGGAATGAGCAAGATTTTCTTAGTAAAATGACCGGGGTCCCTTAACTGCCGCCTAACCCCGACGGCGTCACCCGCCTCCTACGTTGGGTGTGGGATGGCGCGAGGGGAGAAACCGTGGTTGCCGATGCGCTAGGGCGGAGCGCGAATCGGGTCGCCGATTTGTTCACCCAGGTGGGGACGATGATGATCCTCACCGCGCGGACGATCGTCTCCGCGATCCGACCGCCCTATCCCTACGGCGAGGAGCTCGTCGACCAGTTCTATTTCACCCTGCGGCTCTGCTGGTTCCCGCTGTTGATCTCGACCTTCGCCCTCAACCTCGGCGCGCCGGGACTGCAAGCGGCGGGGCCGCTGCAGGTCTTTGGCGCCCTCGACCGGCTCGGCGGCTTCTTCGTCCTCACCGCGATCCGCTGGATCGGCCCGGTCGTCACGGCGGTGGTCGTCGCCGGCGTCGCCGGCACCGCGATTACCGCCGACCTCGGCGCCCGCAAGATCCGCGAGGAGCTCGACGCCCTGCAGGTGCTCGGCGTCGACCCGGTCAAGAACCTGGTCGTGCCGCGCTTCCTGGCGCTGATGATCATCACTGCGCTGCTCGACGTCTTCGCAATCGTCTTCGGCCTCAGCGCCGGCATCGCCGCTGAGCTGATCTACAACCAGAGCCTCGGCGGCTTCTTCGCCACTCTCTTCTCGAACGCCTCGGTGACCGACCTCTGGGGCTCGGTCCTGATGTGCACGATCTTCGGCGCGATCATCTCGGTCGTCTGCTGCTACAAGGGGATGACCGCCTCCGGTGGCGCGGCCGGTGTCGGCCGCGCCGTCAACCAGGCGGTGGTGATCTCGATCGTCGGTGTCTTCTTCTTCAACTACGTCTTCACCGCCGTCCTGCTCGCCACGAACCCGGAGCTGCAGACGATCCGGTGAGCGCGGAGCGACCAAGCGTGCATCTCTGGCTCTTCGCGCCGGGAGCGAAGCGCGAAAATTTGTCATGAGCGCTTGGGCGGAAATCCCGCGCGCCTGGCTCGACGCCTTCGGCGAGATCGCCCGCTTCGGCGTCCGCGTCGCCGGGCACGTCTACTCGGGCAGGGTGATGCGCTTCTTCGGCGAGACGATTCGCCAGGCCGGGATCCTGATCTTCGGCTCGGCGCTGATCATCTGGGCCTTCGTCTTCATCCTCGGCCTGCAGTGCGGGATCCAGGGCGCCTACTTCTTCCGCGCCCAGGGCGTTCCCAGCTATGCAGGTCTCTTCTCCGCTTTCTGCGACCTGCGCGAGGCGATGCCTTACGCGTTCGGCTACATCCTCTCGGCCAAGGTCGGCACCGGGATCGTCGCCGAGATCGGCGCGATGCGGATCTCCGACGAGGTCGATGCGCTGGAAGTGATGGGGGTGCCGCCGGTCACCTTCCTCTGCGCGACCCGCCTGCTGGCCGCTTGGATCGTGCTGCCGTTCATCTACGTGGTCGGGATCGTGGTGATGTACGCGGCCAGCTACTTCGCGGTCGTCGAACAGGTCGCCGACGTCTCCTCCGGCGGCTACACGCTGATCTTCTGGATGTTCCAGGACCCGACCGACGTCGTCTTCAGCTTGATCAAGGGGATGACGATGGCGACGGTCATCGTCCTCGTCGGCTGTTACTACGGCTACACCGCCTCAGGTGGGCCGGTCGGCGTCGGCACTGCGACGGCGAAGTCGATGGTCTTCAACATCGTCGCCGTCCACATCCTCGGCATGCTCGGCACCGTCGTCTTCTGGGGCGCCAACCCGCGCCTGCCGATCGGAAACTGAAGCCCGCCCGATCCCTCTTAGGGCAACTTCTTCGCGGGAGATCGTGTGTTTTTTGGATACGACGGCGTCGTGATCCACAGTTGACGAAGTTTGAGCGTTGAAGATCCCATACGCTGCCGCGCTGAAAACTGATGGGCCGCGGGCGCGCCGAGGATCAGCGACTGCGGAAAAAGGGGGGAGACTGATGACGTTCACCATCTCGCGCAAAGTGCTCTACGTGGTCGGTGGTATCGCTGTGATCGTGATCGCCGGGGTGATCGGCGCCCTGATCGGTGGCGGCGGACGCGACACGACCGTCGTCAAGACGGTCGAAGTGACCGCTCCGGCGGCAGGCGAAGAGGGCGGCGAAGAAGAAGCCGCCTTCGAAGCCGAAGAAGAAGAAGCGGAAACCGCTGAAGCAGGGGACTGCGACGAAAAGGGCATCAACTCGACGGTCGGCAAAGAGGGTAGGTGCACGGAGGAAGGCACGACGCTCGTCGTCGTCGACAAAGGCAGCGTCCTCTCGCTGGAAGAGCTGGACGCGAAGCTCGTCGGCATGGAAACGGCGAAAACGCTGTCGGGTGAATACGGCGAAACCAAAAGCGCGAACGGCGTCTACGTCGTCTTCCGGCTCGAAGTCACCAACAAGACCCACTCGCCGGTCTACTTCGACAGCGGCCAGGAACAGACGGCGCTCTACCTCGGCGAAAACGAATACACGGAGGACTTCGAAGCCGAGAACTGGGTGCTGGAAGACTCGTTCCTCAACACCTTCGAGAAGCTGCAGCCGGGTGCTCCGGTGACCGGCTCGATCGCCTTCGACGTGCCGAGGTCGGTGCTCCCGGATCTGCACAAGACCGGCAACCTTGACATTGCCAACTTCAGCGACGAAGGCGAAGGGGAATGGGACCCGATCGGGGTGATCCGCACCTATGAGTAGCGAGCCCGCTCCGGCCCCGCCGGCCCCGCCGGCCGCGGCTGCGAGGCGGAGGTGGTGGCGGCCCGGCTGGCGCAAGACGACCTGGGCGCTGATCATCTGGTCGGCGCTGATGGCGGCCTGGATCATCGGCGCGGCCGCCAGCTCCGATCCAACCGGCTACTGCGAATCGCACCGCGGCCGCTTCCTCTCCCTGCACGCCTGCGAATCGGCTCATGACGCCGGCACCGGGATCGGCGTCGGGATCCTGATCGTCCTCTGGTTCCTCGGGTTCGTCGTCCTTGCCGCGATCTGGTTGATGACGAGGCCGCGCGAGCGGGTCTGTCCGGTCTGCGGGGAGCGGGTCAAGCGGGGGCGCACCACCTGCGCCTCCTGCGGTCACGACTTTGCCGCCGCCCATGCGGCCGGGATCACCCGACCCGCTTCCTGAGCTTCGGCACCTCGCAGCCCCGCTTCGTCCGGCATCATTCCCTGTAACGACGAGGAGGTCGAGATGGTGGAGAAGATCGAGGACATGCCGTCCGGCACGATCGGGTTCCGGGCGAGCGGCGAGGTCAGCAGCGACGACTACCGGGAGGTGCTGGAGCCGGCGCTCAGGGAGGCGGTCGAGGCCGGCGAGGTACGGATGCTCTACGTCGTCGACGCCGAGTTCAAGATGGACGCCGGCGCCTTCCGCGAGGACGCGAAGACCGGGCTCGAGATCGGCCTCCGCCACCACTCGGCCTGGAAGAAGACCGCGGTGGTCACCGATGTCGAGTGGGTCGCGAAGGCGATTCGCCTCTTCGCCTGGATGGCGCCCGGCGAGGTCCGGGTCTGGGCGATGGACGGCCTCGACGAGGCCCGCGCCTGGGTCGCCGACTAGCGCTTCAGGATTCGACGGTGACCAGCGTGCCGACCGGCGTGTAGGGCCAGACTTCGGCGGCGTCTTCGAGCCGCATCTCGACGCAGCCCAAGCTCTGCGGGCTGCCGTAGGAGGGACGGTCGAAGGCGTGCAGGGCGTCGCCGCCGTTGAAGTAGCTGACCCACATGATTCCCGGGTCTTCGTAATGTGAGCCGTCGGGGTTTTCGCCGCTCATCGTCGTTTCTTCGAGGTGCTCGAAGACAGGGAAGGTGCCGAGTTCGGTTTCGGCGCCGGGGATGCCGGTGTTGGCGGAGGCGGTGAAGATCACCTTGCCGTCGTGCCAGAGGGAGACCTTCTCCGGCAGCGTCTCACTGACGTAGACGTAGCTGTAACCGGGTTCGGGGTTGCGCTTGCCGGCGATCGCGTCCTTCAGCAGCGCGTTCCAGACTTCGGCGCCGGCGACCCCGTCCGGTTCCATTTCGTGCTGGCTCTCGAACGCCATCAGCGCGCCTTCGGTGGCGACGTTCTCCTCGCCCGGCCGCCAGGCTTCGTGCAGGCTCTTGGGCGCATTCGAGTAGCGCCATTCGAACTTCCCCTGCGGCGGCTGGACCGCCGCCTTCAGCTCCGCTTCGGGGGTGTGGGCGACGGGCTTGCCCTGCGGCTTCCAGTCGACCGGCAGGTAGCCGGCCTGGGCGAGGAGCTGCTGCAGCCGCAGGGTCGACCCGGCCGGGATGCTCCAGGCGATCTCCTTCCCTTCCTGCAGCGAGCCGTCGCTCTGGACCACCGCGACCTTCTTCGGCAACTCGACTTCGACTTCGGTGCTGAGCCCGGCGCCGTAGCCCTGAGGTTCGAAGACCAGCGTGTGGCGGTCGACCTGCTTCCAGCTGCCGTCGGCGGCGGGGGTGATCTGCGGTTCGCCCTTGCCGAGGATCCTGTGGACCGGCTTCGAGAAGGTGAGGCGCAGCGGCGTCGCCGGCGAGATTTCCGAATCCGGTGCCGGGCTGGCGGAGACGGTCGGGGAGTCGCCCTGCGGGAACCAGGTGACGCTCTGCGGCTTGCCGAGGCTCTCCCAGCTGCGCGGAGCGCTGGCGACGACGACGGTTCCAGCCGCCCCTGCATCCGAGCCGAGGCTGACCGAGGTCCGCGGGTGCTGGAAGCTGCGCTGGTGGAGGTGGCCGGGAGTGCCGTAGGCGACCGCGGTCACCGGCCGGTCGAAGTGGACACGGGGCGGGGAGGAGGGCTTGACCGTGAGCCAGCGGTTGCTGACCCGAGCGCTCGGCGCGGTCAGGGTCAGGTGCTCGGTCTGTTCGCTGCCGACCAGCCAGCCGATCGCGGAGGGGCGCTCGATGACGACCTCGACCGAGACCTGCTCGCCGGGCGCCAGCGGCAGCTTGGGCACCAGCTGGCCGCCGTGGACCGCGATCGGGATCGTCTTGCCGCCGGGCCCGGTCGCGTGCACCTGGGCGATGCTGCCGCCGAGGGCGTCGATGTCGACGCTGGCGAGCGCGGCGGGGTCATGGCCGACGCTCGAGCCGGAAAGCGCGAAGGCAGCGGCGACGCCGCCGACGAGAAGCAGCGCGAGTACCGCGAGGCCGATGAGCACGAAACGCGTCTTCACCACCTATGAGGATAGGTAGGAGACCCGCTGAGTTGTCAGAATGCGCAGGGGTGCAGGAGAAAAGGCAATACGACCTGGTGCTGTTCGGCGCCACCGGCTTCACCGGGGGGCTGACCGCAGGCTACCTGGCCGAGCACGCGCCGGCCGATCTGCGCTGGGCGCTGGTCGGGCGCAACCGGGCGAAGCTCGAGGCGGTGAGGGCGGGGCTCGCCGAGGCCGCGCCGCAGGCTCCCGTCCCCGACCTGGTCGAGGCCGACGCGGCGGACGCCGCCGCCCTCGCCGGGGTCGCGGGCTCGACCCGGGTGGTGATCACGACGGTCGGGCCCTACGCGCTCTACGGTGCTCCGCTGGTCGCCGCCTGTGCCGCCGCCGGCAGCGACTACGTCGACCTCACCGGCGAGCCCGAGTTCGTCGACCGGATGTGGATCGAGAACCATGCCGAAGCCGAGCGCACCGGCGCGCGGATCATCCACTGCTGCGGCTTCGACTCGATCCCGCACGATCTCGGCGCCTACTTCACCGTCCAGCAGCTGCCCGAGGGCGTGCCGCTGACCGTCAACGGCTACGTCCGGATGGGCGGCACCTTCTCCGGCGGCACCTTCCACTCGGCGATCAACGCCTTCGCCCGCGGCCGCCGGACGATGGCCGCGGCCAAGGAGCGCCGCCGCAGCGAGCCGCGTCCCGAGGGCCGCAAGGTCCACTCGGCGCCGGCGCGGATCCGCCGCGACGAGGACCTCGGCGGCTGGACGGCGCCGCTGCCGACGATCGACGGCGGCATCGTCCGCCGCTCCGCCGCCGCGCTCGACCGCTACGGCCCCGAATTCACCTACGGCCACAATCTCGTCGCCCGCCACCTGGCGACGATCGGCGCCCTCGCCGGCGGGGTCGGTGCCGTTGCCCTGCTGGCGCCGCTGCCGCCGGCCCGCAAGCTGCTGCTGAAGGTCAAATCGCCGGGCGAGGGCCCGGACCAGGCCGAGCGCGAGCGCAGCTGGTTCCGGGTCAGGTTCGTCGGCGAGGGCGGCGGCAGGCGGGTCGTCACCGAGGTTTCCGGCGGCGACCCCGGCTACGGTGAGACCTCGAAGATGCTCGCCGAGTCCGCCCTGACCCTCGCCTTCGGCGAGCTGCCGCAATGCGCCGGCCAGGTGACCACCGCACAGGCGATGGGTGACGTTCTTCTCACAAGGCTGCAGAAGGCGGGGATAGCGTTCCGGGTGCTGGAGCCAGCGGATGCCTGACCCAAGGGAGATGCCAGTGCCTTCTGAACACCTCGACGTGCTGATCGTCGGCGCCGGTATCTCCGGGATCGGCGCCGCCCACCACCTGCAGCGCACCCTGCCCGAGAAGAGCTACGCGATCTTCGAGGCGCGCGGCGACCTCGGCGGCACCTGGGACCTGTTCCGCTATCCGGGGATCCGCTCGGACTCCGACATGCACACGCTCGGCTTCCGCTTCCGGCCCTGGAAGGCGGCGAAGTCGATCGCCGACGGCCCGGCGATCCTCGAGTACATCCGCGATACCGCCCGCGAGGAGGGGATCGAGCCGCAGATCCGCTACCACCACCGCGTGCTCGCCGCCTCCTGGTCGAGCGAGGAAGCGCGCTGGACTGTCGAAGCCGAGCGCACCGACACCGGCGAGACCTTCAGCCTCACCTGCGACTTCCTGCTCTGCTGCAGCGGCTACTACCGCTACGACCAGGGCTATACGCCGGACTTCCCCGGCATCGAGCGCTTCGGCGGCACCGTGATCCACCCGCAGCACTGGCCCGAGGACGCCGAGTACGCCGGCAAGCGCGTCGTCGTCATCGGCTCCGGCGCCACCGCCGTGACCCTGGTGCCGGCGATGGCCGGAGAGGCGGCGAAGGTGACGATGCTGCAGCGCTCTCCGACCTACGTGGTCTCGCTGCCCGGCGAAGACCCGATCGCGAAACGGCTGCGCAAGTGGCTGCCGCCGCGTGTCCTCTACCCGCTTGTGCGCTGGAAGAACGTCCTCCTGCAGATGTTCACCTTCAACCTCTCGCGCAAGCGGCCTGAGATGGTGAAGCGGATCCTGCGCCGGGAAACGGCGAAGGCGCTGCCGCCCGGCTACGACGTCGACAAGCACTTCAAGCCGCGCTACAACCCCTGGGACCAGCGCATGTGCCTGATCCCGGACGGCGACCTGTTCAAGGCGATCTCGAGCGGCAAGGCCGAGATCGCGACGGACACGATCAAGGCCTTCGACGAGAGCGGGATCGAGCTCGACTCCGGCGAGCGCCTCGACGCCGACGTCGTCGTCACCGCGACCGGCCTCAGCCTGCTCTTCCTCGGCGGCATGCGGATCGCCGTCGACGGCGAGGAGCCAGACGTCACCGACACCTACGTCTACAAGGGGATGATGCTCGACGGTATCCCCAACTTCGCCTTCACGGTCGGCTACACCAACGCCTCCTGGACGCTGAAGGTCGACCTCGCCGCCGAATTCGCCTGCCGGCTGATGCGGCACATGCGCGACGGCGGCTACGAGGTCTGCGTGCCCCGGCTGACCGACCCGAGCGTGCGCGAGGAACCGCTGCTCGACTTCAACTCCGGTTACGTCCTGCGGGCGCTCTCGGAGCTGCCGAAACAGGGCTCGAAGGAGCCGTGGAAGCTGAAACAGAACTACCCGCTCGATCTCAGGGCGCTCCGCTACGGCTCCCTCGACGACGGGGCGATGCAGTTCTCCCGGCGGGTGTCGGCGCGGGCGCCGGTTGCGGCTACTCTTGGCTCCCATGGATGACGAGCAGGTTCTCGAGCGCATCAACGAGCTGGTCGCAGAGGAGGAGGGCTTGCTCCACCGCCACGAGGGCGAGGGCCTCAGCTCCGAAGAGCACGCCCGCCTCGAGGAGCTGAAAGTCCAGCTCGACAAGACCTGGGACTACCTCCGCCAGCGCCGCTCCCTGCGCGAAGCCGGCGACGACCCCGACGAGGCGAGCTACCGCGACGGCGGCACCATCGAGGACTACGGCACGGTGACGCCCTACGACGACACCGACCCCGACGCCCCCGCCTGATCGCGCGACGCCCGCCACGCCCGGCGCCGCTACGCTTCACCGGTTCCTCGGCGCCTTGGCGGAGTGGCTACGCAGCGGCCTGCAAAGCCGTTTACACCGGTTCGATTCCGGTAGGCGCCTTACACTCTGGGTAGGGATAATGGCTTTGTGGAGCCGTTTGAATGGCCAGGTTCGGTCCCGCTCGATCGCCAGCGACTCAAGCTGCTGTTCGGCACTCACTCCGCAGCCGGAGCCAAGGCGGCCGAAACCTTGGCGCTACATTGAGCAAGCCCGGAGGGAGTTGCCTGGCGCGGGTTCGGATTGCAGCGGCGACGCTGAATAGGCTCGCGGCGACTCATGGGCCACAAGCGCGACATCAAGCAGTTCCGTCAGGCGTGCAAGGAGGTCGGCTTGACCGTTCGCGAGCGCTTCGAGGCGAGTGAGGCTTTGCACGCGGAAAAGGAGTCTGGAAACGTGCAACGCGACCTCAGCTATGGAGAGCTGCTGGCCTGGCTGCGACAATGGAGGGGCTGATGGCAACTGCAATCGCACTCGATGCTTCGCCGCTCAACGTCCTGCGCTCCATGCGCGGGTCGATCGTTGATGCACGGATCGGCTATCCCGAGGTTCTCCACGTTGAGATCAAGGACGCTGCCGGCGAGCTTTGGCATCTGGCCACGCAGGACGCCGAGTGGTCGCCTGCTGATCCGGCGGCACTAATCGGACGCTCTGTCGATGATGCCGATATCGACGCAGAGACCGGCGAGCTGCGCTGCAGGCTTTCCGATGGCTCTCTGCTCGACGTGAAGCCCACCGCCCGCGAGGCTGACGACGATCCGCCCAACTGGGAGCTGATCACTCCTGGTGGCGTCGTCTTGGAGTTCGGCCCCGGCGTTCGCTGGCAGATCGGCAGCGCCGACAGCCGCGCATCCTCTCGCGCTTAGCTTGCGCGCCGCTGGCCCCTCTGCGAGCCTGCAAAGCCGTTTACACCGGTTCGATTCCGGTAGGCGCCTTCTTGCGCTGGCAAGTGGGGACCTGACTTGCCGAGACGCTTTGCATGGCCCACAGCGTCGGTCGCCGGCTCGGAATTCAGGTGGCGTAGAGCCTGGGTGCAACAATGTATCTGCAATGAAGCCGCAAGCACCCAGTGCCCCGAAGGTCGAGAAAGACAAGCTGCGTTTTGGTCTGCCCGGAAACCCGAAGGAGCGCGGCGAGCGGATTGATGCCGCGATCAAGGTCAACCCAGAGACTCTGCACCGACTCGCCAAGTAGACCTTGACGGTCTATTTGGAGTTGGGCGATTACTGCGAGATCGCGGCAAAATTGCTCGGGACGACTCCCGAGCAGGTCGCACGCTTGCCGAGGATCGCGCTTGCGGATTCGGCTCTTGCCACGCCTCAAGCGGGCTTTGGCGATCAGGATGCGTATCCCACGCTGATCGAGAAAGCGGCGGTTCTGGTCGAGCATCTAGCCCGCAATCACCCGCTGCCGGACGGCAACAAGCGAGCCGCGTTCCTGTCCGTATGGCTGTTCCTTGAAGCCAACGGCCGACCGTTCGCCGGGGAAGATCCCGATACCGACGTGCCGATGGTGGAGAAGATCGCGGCCGGTGAAGCGACTCCCAACGAAATCGTCAGCTGGCTGGAGAGTCGTACCTGACGATCAGCCGCGCGCATCCTCTCGCGCTTGATTGGCGCGCTGCTGGTCTTCTGCGGTGCCGACTTGTGGGGAGTCCTCAGTCGGGAGCATGCCGATCACCCGGTTACGTCGCACGCTCCCACAGCGGCGACCCGGGCTTCGCCGACTGCGGTCAGCTGACTACTGGCAGGGCCGGGGATCGCGCGATGCCTCGCCTATCCACTGGCCGGTTTCCAGTTCGGCCGCAGGTACGCCTCTTCGAAGCCGGCCCTGAGGATGTTGCGATAGCTGGCCGAGGGGCGGTCCGGAACTCGCTCGCCGGTCTCGACCAGGAGCGTGCGGCAGCCGGCCGCGGCGGCGTCGGTGATGCGCCGGTGCAGCAGTGCGAGCTGGCAGCCGCGCCGCCGCGCTGACTCGAGCGTGGCGCCGATCCCGAGCTCGGCGACCTCGCCGTCGATGAGCATCGCTCCGCAGGCCACCGGCTCGCTGTCGATCCGCGCCACGTAACAGCGCCAGCCGTCGCGGCCGGGCAGTCCTGCGAAAAAGGTCGACGCCCAGGCGGGCATCCCGAAGCCGGTGGCGGCGATCATCCCGAACGGGTCCTGGTCGCCGCCGGCCTGCTCGACGACCTCGACCTCCGTCGGCGGCTTGAAGCGCGGCGGGTGGGGGTCGCGGACGAACTTCATCCAGGCATAGGCAGGGACGTAGCCGTTCTCGCGCAGCCAGGTCTCGGCGCTCTCCGCTTCCGCCAGGCCGGGCGTCACCGAGATGTACGGGGAGGTGCCTCGCTCGCGGGTCCAGGCCGCCGCCGCGGCGAGGTGGCCATCGGCGACGGCGCCGGGCTCGGCCGCGCCGAGCACCAGGTTCAGCATCCCGACTCGGGCCAGCCCGGTCACGATCGTCGCCTGAATCGGCCCGAACTGGCGTACCTCGATGCCATGCTCGGTGGCGACCGCCGCCGGCACCGAGTCCCAGATCTCTCGCCAGAAGCGCCGGTCGGTGGCGTCCAGGGCGGTGGAGTCGAAGGGCGCTCCTGCTTCGGTCTCGCTCCGTGCCATGGTCAGCGCCAAGCATAGGTCTCGTATCTGTCAGCCTGGGGGCATGAGCGTCGCCACCGCCAGTGCCTCCGAACCCCAGGCCGGCGCCCGCGTCCCCGCCGACCAGGTGATCGTCCTCTTCGGCGCCACCGGCGACCTCGCCAAGCGCAAGCTGCTGCCGGGGATGTTCCACCTCTCCCGCTCCGGCCTGATGCCGGAGCGCTTCCGCATCATCGGCACCGCCCGCCACGGGATCGACCTGGACGAGTTCCGTGAGCTCGCCCGCGAGTCGGTTCAGGGGTCCGGCCGCCGAGCGCTCGACGAGGGGGAGTGGGAGCGCTTCGCCGAGTCGCTGCGCTTCGCCGCCGTCGGTGACGGATTCGGCGACCTCGCCGACGCGGTCGACGCCGCGCGCGGGGACCTCGGCGGCGACGCCGGCCTCCTCTTCTACCTCTCGCTGCCGCCGAAGGCGATGGCGGCAACGATCGAAGGGATCGGCGCTGGCGGGCTCGGCGACGGCGCCCGGGTGATCATCGAGAAGCCGTTCGGTACCGACCTCGACTCGGCCTGCAGGCTAAACGCCGAGCTGCTCGCGGTCTTCGCCGAGCAGGACATCTACCGGATCGACCACTACATCGGCCGCGAGGCCGTTCAGAACCTGCTGGCGCTGCGCTTCGCCAACGGGATGTTCGAGCCGATCTGGAACCGCAACCACATCGACCACGTCCAGATCGACATTCCGGAGACGCTCTCGATCGAGATGCGGGGCAGCTTCTACGAGGAAACCGGCGCCTTCCGCGACATGGTCGTCACCCACCTGTTCCAGGTTCTCGGCTTCGTCGCGATGGAGCCGCCGACGGCGCTGGAGCCGAAGCCGCTCGGGCTCGAGCGCGAGAAGGTGTTCGACTCGATGTCGCCGCTGCGCCCTGAGAATGTCGTCCGCGGCCAGTACGCCGGCTACCGCGACGAGGATGGCGTCGCCCCAGACTCCGACACGGAGACCTTCGTCGCCGTCAAGGCTTTCGTCGACAACTGGCGCTGGGAGGGCGTGCCGTTCTTCCTCCGTACCGGTAAGCGCCTGGCGGAGAGCAAGCACCTGCTGACGATCGCCTTCGCGCAGCCGCCGCGGCGGATGTTCCCGCTCGACTGCGACCAGATCGTCGAGTCCTTCGGCCGCGACCACCTCAGCTTCGAGCTCGGCGAGCCGGGGAGCATCTCGGCCAGCTTCCTCGCCAAGGTGCCGGGGCCGACGATCCAGCTCGGCGAGGCGCACATGCAGTTCAGCTACGCCGACACCTTCGGCGGTCCCGAGCAGGCACTCGACCCCTACGAGCGGCTGATCCACGACGTGATGGTCGGCGATCGAACCCTGTTCACCAGCTCCGACGCGATCGAGCGGCTCTGGCAGATCTCCGAGCCGGTGCTGCAGGAGCCGCCGCCGGTGCAGGTCTACGAGCCGGGCTCGTGGGGTCCGGAGGCGGCGCACCAGATGATCGTGCCCCGCCGCTGGCACCTGCCCAGCGACCACGTCTGAGCTGCGGCTATCCGGGTCGGCGGTGCGAGGCCGCCGTCGGCGGCCTCCATTCGACGAACTTCTTCGGCTGCTGCCGGCGCCAGCAGCGCTGGCCGCCGCTGCCCTTGGCGGTGCACAGGTATCCGCCCGGGGCGGTGCCGGAGAGGTAGGCCATCAACGCCAGGTTGCCCGCCTTGCGGCAGCCGAGCCGGCCGAAGCGGAAGAGATACCGAGCCGGGCCGATCGTCAGGCTGCGGCAGTCGGCGGCGATCTTCATCCCGGGCTTGGCCGGCAGTGGCTGGGGAGTGGCTGCCGGGCTCGGAGTGCCGAATCGGCCTTCGGCTTCTTCCAGCCAGTGCGGGCCGAAGGTCAGGGCAAGCAGGTTCCAGGCTTCTCCGGCAGCGGTGATTTTCAGCGGGCCGGTTTGCTTGCTCGGGTCGAAGGTGCGTTTCACTTCGAAGCCGCCGCCGAAGCTCTGCCCGGGGCAGCCTTCAAGCGCGAACGAGACCGGGCCGCTGTCGACCTGGCCGTTGCCCGACTGGGGACCGCTGTCCCAGACGACCTGCGTCGCGGGCGTGCTGGCGACGCAGCGGCTGGACGGCGATGAGAGCGTCAGCTTGATCTCCCAGACGCAGCTTTCCTCGTCCGCGGTCCGCCCGCAGTCGTCGTAGCGGTAGTGGACGTTGTGGAAGCCAGCTTCGGTGAAAGCGTCGTTCACGAATATGGCTTCGATCCCGCCGTGGTCGCCCCAGCTCGTCGAGTACGTGCCGGCGGCACCCGCCGCGGCCGGCGCGAGGAACGCGGCGGATGCGATCGCGAGGCTCGTTGCCATGATGATCAGGGATCGCCGAGTGGGCATGGAGCGTGGACTATATGGCGCCGGGAACGGAAAAGGGCCCCTGCGAAGGGGCCCCTTGATTCCGAAGGACGTGCCACCAGAGAAGGCTAAGTCGCTGGCTCGTCAGTCCTCAAGTTTGGAAGTTCCTATCGTCGTAAGTCGGACGACGTACGGATAAACACAGGTCGGGGGCAAAAGTTGCATGCCGGCCGCGAGTTTCCGCTGCTAGATTCACGCCCCCCGGGCGTATAGCTCAGTTGGGAGAGCGCCAGCTCGACAAGCTGGAGGTCACTGGTTCGAGCCCAGTTACGCCCATACGAATCCCCGGTCCAGGGCCAAATTCAGACCGGTGGTTCGAGCCCGCTTCCTCGATCTCCGAGATCGCGACTCGCTTGCAAGGGGGAGAGTACCCCGCAGGCAAGCGGAGTCAGCGCCAAGAAATGGCGCAAGCCCGCCGTACAAGAGGCGTCTCAGGCAGCCGCGCCCTGGGCGGCTGCCGGCGTCGGCAGCGCCTCAAGGATGCTGGCCGGCAGGCGCGTGCTCGCGTCCCAGACCTCGATTGCGACGAGCGTGTGGCTGGCCCGGTCGTAGTCCCGCAGGCCGCCGGGAACGCGCTCGCTGACGACGTCGCTCGATTCCCCGGTCGGGAACCAGGCGATGTCGGCATCTCGGTCGTAGTAGGCAAACACGGCTCTCAAAGGGTACCGCCGCCCATCGGCCGGGAATCGAGCCTCCAGACGGACACGATCCGAACGGCGGCGGCGTCCTCGCCGTGCGGGTGATCGTAGATCGCCTCGAAGGGCGTCCGTCAGCCAGCACGCCGGACACGAGCCATTCCGCGCGTCCGTCGTTTACCTGCCGCTTCCCGTGGCCTTCCTGATCGCCTGCTCGACATCGGCCGCATCCAGCTCACGCTGGGCAAGGCGCAAGCGAGCGTGCTCGGTCCAGGCGAAACGCTCGATCTCCATCAAGTCAGCCTAAGCAGCGAGACCGACGCATTCGCCGCCGTATCCGCCCAAAAAGACCGCTCTTGGAGGGCGTTCCCACCGGCCGACCGCGCCGCGAAGCCGCGCCACGATCGGCGGTCAGCGCTGGTGCTTTGAGGCGGCTGAGGACCCAAACGCAGGGCTTGTTCCAGGCGCTGGATGCCAAGAGGTCGTTCTGCCAATCGTCTTCTTGCAAATGGGGGTCGCTTGGCTCTTGCTGGATCCTGCATCGACACCGGCTCGAACCCCATTCCTCGGGATTTCAAGTCACTGGTCCCGTTCGTTCGAGGTTGAGCGGGTATCACTGGTTCAGCCCAGTTACGCCCATCCTCGCGGACGAAATCCCGCCCTTTTGGCGACGAGTGGCCGCAGCGGGGCTAGAATATTCGTCCAGTCGATGCCGCCGCTCGCTTCAAACCGCCGGTTCATGCCTCGTTCGAGGTCCCGGGCAGCGCTTTTCAGCGTCGTAGCCCTGGGCGCATTCCTGCTTCTCGGTGTCGGATCCGCGCTTGGGGCTGAAGAAGGCGGGTCGACTCCGACCGACCCGATCGTCGTTCCCGAAACCGAAGCGCCGACGAGCAACCCGACGACGACGCCGAGCGAACCGTCCTCGGGCAGCAGTGGCGGTTCGAGCTCTCCCGCTCCGACTTCCACTCCTTCCGGGTCGACCACTACCGGCACCACCACGACGCACACCTCGGCCCCCGCGAGCAGCGGCGGCTCCGGCCCCAAGAGCGCGCCGACGCAGGTCAACCACGGCATCAGCGGAGGTTCCGGGGGCAGCTCGCCGAGCGGTGGCAGCAACAGCGGTGGCAGCGGTGGCGGCGAAACGACCAGCGCCGCACCGACCGGCTCCAGTTTCTCTCCGACCACCACGACCGAAGCAGGCGGCTCCGGCGGAGGCGCGGACAACGCGGCGGCGACGACGGCTGCCAGGGCGACCAGCGTCGCCAAGGTCAAGAAGCCCCAGCACGAGCAGCCGGCGGCTCAGCCCGACCCGGCGCCCGAAACCGGTTCGCTCAGCGACGCCGACGCCGTCACCAAGCCCGACAAGCAGGCGCCGTTCTGGGCGCCTCTCGGTGGCAAGGACAGCCTTCCCTACAAGCTCCTGATCCTGATGGTCGTGGTCGTCGGCTTGGCGATCCTCATCCTCCAGTTCACCAACCCGCAGCGCCTGCGCTACTACCGGGCGCGGCTGTTCGGGATGCCGGAACCGAGCATCCCCGTGCGGCCGAGGCGGCGACCGGCGGTGGCCGCGCGCCCGCGCCCTCTGCGGACGGCGGAACGCGCAGCCCAGCCCAGCTCGTTGGCTTCGCGTCGCGCCCAGCGCCGCAAAGCCGCCTAGCGGCCGGTCTCCTAGACGGCGATCTCCATCACCTGGGTCAGCCGCAGCGGGTTGCCCGAGGGGTCGCGGAACCCGCAGTCGATTCCGTAGGGCCGCTTCTCCGGCGTTTCGGTGAACTGGACGCCGCGGGCGCTCAGTTCTTCATAAGAGGCCTGGCAATCGTCAGTGGTGAGGAACACCGTTCCGGCGGCGCCCTTCCCTATCAGCGTTTCGATCTGGTCGACGGTCTCGTCCTCGAACACGGGCGGCCCCGGGATCGCCATCAGCACGATCGAGACGTCCTCCTGCCCCGCGGGCGCGACCGTCAGCCAGCGGAAGTTGCCGAGCTCCTCGAGGGTGACGTCGGCGCGGACCTCCATGCCGAGCTTCTCGGTGTAGAAGGCGAGTGCCTCGTCCTGGTCATGAACCCAAAGCTGCGCGTTTGCGATCTTCATCGTGTCCTCCTGGTTGGAATCAGCCTGGAGGCGATGCTAGGTCGGCGTCGGCGCCCTGTCTTCTCGAAACGTGCGGTGTTGCGGCCGGCCGTAGGCGCGGACGACGCAGCCCGGCACCATCGCCTGGCTGGCGGCGGGCGGGAATGACGACCGGTACTCGGTCGGGGTCTTGCCGAAGGCGCGCTTGAAGCTGGTCGTGAACGAGCCGATCCCCTGCAGCCCGACCGCGAGGCAGACCTCGGCGACCGAGTTGTCGGTGTTGCGCAGCAGCGCCGCCGCACGCTCCAGCCGCCTGGTCAGCAGGTAGGCGTACGGCGAGACGCCGAAGGCACGGCGGAACTCGCGGCTGAAGTGCGCGCGAGACAGCCCCGCCTCCGCCGCCAGGTCGTCGACGCCGAGCGGCTCCGTGTAACGGGCGTCGGCGAGGTCGCGGGCGCGGAGCAGGTGACGGGCGGGCGGCACGAACGCCATGCCGCCAGTCTAGGTCGCGCTCAGCTCACGGTCACGTGCTTTCGGCACTTGGTCCCGCCGGCTTCGACCTTCACGTCGAAGCGCGAGACGAGCAGCGCCGACAGCCTCATGCTGCAGCTTTCCACCACGCCGGGCGAGATTTCGCTGCGCCAGGCCCCCCGGCCTTCGAATTCGGACCGGCTGATCCGGTGAACTTCAGAGAGGCTTGCCGGTGCCAGCGGGACGATTGGTCCCTGGACTCTCAGAAGTCCTTCCTGCAGCGCTTCGACGGCGCGGCGGCGGGTCAGGAAGAGCAGCCGGACGGTACGGCAGCGTCGCCGGGCCACGTGCGCGGACTCCCGGTCGCCCTGGGGGCGGATCGCGATCGTGAAGCTGCAGTCGAGCCGGTTGCGCTTGCTTTCGCCGTGCGCTTCGACCAGGCAGCTGAAGGAGCGGCCTCCGAGGCGCGTGCAGGCGAAGAGAGAGGAGATCTGAAGGCGCGGACTTCGGCTTACTATCGCGCGACCCTTCTGCTGCGCAATCTGCTCCGCCGTGCCTGCCGCGAGTCGATGCGGCGCCGCCTGTGCTGGCGCTGCGACCATGACCGCAGCCATCACAACGACCAATCCGACCTTCATCTTCATCTTTCTCCCTTCGTCGCCCAGCCCCCGCCGGGACGATTGCCACTCGGAATCAAACAAGATCATGCGAACTCGGCCGTAGGGATTAGGCTCGCCGCTTCGTGATCGCGACCTACGCAGCGGTGATGGTGGTGTGCGGCGCGTCGCTTGTGATCGGGCAGGCGGCGATCGGCCTCTGCGGACATCGCCGGTGGTCGTGGCTGGCGCCGGCGGTCGGGCTGGCGCTGGTCTGCGCGGTCTGCTGGGCGACGGTGCGGCTGCCGGGGCACGGAGTTATCTCGGCGATCGCCGTGCCGGTCCTGGTGGTCGCCTCGATCGCCTATCTGTGGAGGCGGCTGGAGGGCGGGGGAGAGGCGCTTCGCGCCGGTTGGCCGGTGGCGTTGGTGGCGCTGCTCGCCGCGTCGCTCCCGTTCGCCGTCGAAGGCCATTTCGGGATCCTCGGCACCAGCTTCAACCCCGACATGTCCCAGCACCTGCTGGTGACGGCGCGGCTCGCCGAAGGCCACTCCTCCCAGCTCCTCGTCCAGGGCTACCCGCTCGGGCCGCACTCGGTCGTGGCGGCGATTAGCAAGGGGCTGGGAATCGGGCTCGTCCAGGGCTTCAGCGGTCTCTCGATGGCGGTAATGGTGCTGGCCCCGCTGGCGGCGCTGGCGGCGTTCCGAGAGCTCGCCGCCCTGCCGCGCACGGCGGCCGCCCTCGTCGTCGGGCTCACCTACGTCGTCGCCTCCTACTTCGCCCAGGGCGCCTTCAAGGAGACGATCGAGGCGCTGTTCGTCCTCGCCTTCGTCCTCGCCCTGCGCGAGTCGACGCGGCCGGAGTGGCGGGACCTGCGGCTGCGCTTCCTGCCGGCGGCGCTGATCGCGGTCGGGGCGGTCTACGTCTACAGCTTCCCGGGCCTGATCTGGATGGCCGGGGCTTTCGTGATCTGGGCGCTGGCCGGGTTTGCGCTCGAGCGCCGCTGGCCCGAACCGCGGGCGGTCGGTCTCGGCCTGCTCGTCTTTGCCGTTCTCGTCGCGCCGGAGATCGGGCGGATGATCGACTTCCACAAGTTCGAAACCTTCGATCCCAACGGTCCCGGCCTCGGCAACCTCTTCGGCCAGGTCTCGCCCTTCGAGGCGCTTGGGATCTGGCCCTCGGGTGATTTCCGCCTCGCCGCCGGCGACGGCGCGGTGCCTGCCATCGGCTACTACCTCGGCGTCGCCTTCGCCCTGGTCCTGCTCGTTTACGGCGCCGCCCGCTGCTGGCGCCGCCGCGAGACCGCGATCCTCTCCGGCCTCGCCGCCGCGGCGATCGCCTACCTCGGCGCCCGCACCGGCGGCACCGCCTACACCGCCGCCAAGGCGATCGAGATCGCCTCCCCCCTCGTCGCCCTGACCATCGTCCTGCCTCTTGCGGCTGAGAACGCAGTTGTGCTCGGTATGCGGGAAGAAGTGCGTTCTCAGCGGGGAGGGACGCTGGGGTTGTTGGCGGGGGCGGTATTTGTGCTGGCGGCCTGGGTCTGTTCGGCCCTCGCCTTTGCAAACGCTCCGATCGGCCCGACTTCGTACTCGCCGGCGCTAACCGGGCTGCGGCCGCTCATCGCCGAGGACTCGACCCTGGTCATCGCCTCGCCTACCCTGCTCGCCGACGAACATGGCACGCCCTACATCTCCTGGGAGCTGCGCGGCGGCCGCGTCTGCATCGCCGCTGAAGGCGAACTCGACGAACCCCCGGAAGGCGTCCGTTTCGTCGTCACCCGCGAGCCGGCTGGCTCCTCGTCTGGCGGCGGCGCGATCGTGGAAGCCCCGTTTCCAGGCCTGAAGGTCCGCAAGATCGCGCCGCCCTACGTCCTCTGGCAAGTCCCCGGACCGGTCGCCGCCAAGAGCCCGTGTCCGCTGATCGCCGTCCGACAAGCCCGCCAAGGCCCCGCCCCCTGAGCGTGGTTGTGCTTTCAGGTCCATAGGGCACGAAAGCTCAACCACAGGGGTGGTGCGGCCGTGGTCTCTCGGCACGTACGATGCAGGCGTGGAGGCCGCAACCGACAAAGTTGTCGTCAAGCTGCCCGACGGGAAGCCGTTGGAGCTCGACCCTGGCGCGACCGGAAACGACGCCGCGGCGGCGATCGGGCCGGGGCTGGCGAAGGCGGCGCTGGCGATCGAGATCGACGGCGAGCTGCGCGACCTGGCGGCGCCGTTGCCTGAGGGCGGCGCGGAAATCGCGATCGTCACCGACCGCGATCCCGCGGGCCTGGAGCTGATCCGCCACGATGCCGCCCACGTGATGGCCGAGGCGGTGACCGAGCTCTATCCCGGCACCAAGGTGACGATCGGGCCGCCGATCGAGTCCGGCTTCTACTACGACTTCGAGTTCCCGCCCGATACAAGGATCACCGAAGAGGACCTGCCGAAGATCGAGGCGGAGATGCAGAAGCACATCGACGCCGACGAGGATTTCGGCCGCCGCGACGTTCCGGTCGCCGAGGCGATCGATCTCTTCCGCCGACAGGGCCAGGACTTCAAGGTCGAGCTGATCGAGGACCTCGTCCGCGACGAAGGGGTCGAGACCGTCTCCCTCTACCGCAACGGCCCCTTCGAGGACCTCTGCCGCGGCCCCCACAGCCCCTCGACCGGACGGATCAAGGCGATCAAGCTCAACTCGGTCGCCGGTGCCTACTGGCGCGGCGACGAGAACCGCGAGAGCCTGACCAGGATCTACGGCACCGCCTTCTTCTCGAAGAAGGACCTCGACGCGCACCTGGAGCGGATCGAGGAGGCGAAGGCCCGCGACCACCGCCGCCTCGGACCGCAGCTCGGTCTCTTCATGCTGCGCGACGAGGCGCCGGGGATGCCGTTCTGGCTGCCGAACGGGACGACCCTGCTGCGGCTGGTCGAACGCGAGGTCCGCGAGCAGCTGCGCAAGCGCGGCTACCAGGAGATCGCGACCCCCCAGGTCCTCGACGTCGACCTCTGGCACCGCTCCGGCCACTGGGACAACTACAAGGACGACATGTACTTCATGGACGACGGCGACCGCCAGTACGCGCTGCGGCCGATGAACTGCCCCGGCGCCTGCCTCGTCTACTCGGCCGACCGCCATTCCTACCGCGAGCTGCCGCTGCGGCTGGCCGAGTTCGGCCGCGTCTCCCGCAACGAGCGCGAGGGCGTCCTCCACGGTCTGCTCCGCGTCCGCGCCTTCACCCAGGACGATGCCCACGTCTTCTGCACCGAGGATCAGATCACCGACGAGGTCGCCTCGATCTGCGAGGCGATCGACGAGCTCTACGCCCGCTTCGGCTTCGAGGACGTCCACGTCGAGCTCTCGACCCGGCCGGAGAAGTCGATGGGGACCGAGGAGCAGTGGTCGAAGGCGGAGGCGGCGCTGGCGGCGGCGCTCGAGAGCCAGGGGCGCGAGTACGAGCTGAACCCCGGCGACGGCGCCTTCTACGGGCCGAAGATCGACTTCCACATCACCGACGCCCTCGGCCGCTCCTGGCAGTGCGGCACCTGCCAGCTCGACTTCCAGATGCCCGAGCGCTTTCAGCTCTACTACACCGGCACCGACGATGGCGCCCACCGGCCGGTGATGATCCACCGCGCCCTGCTCGGCTCGATGGAGCGCTTCGCCGGGATCCTGATCGAGCACTACGCCGGCCGCTTCCCGGTCTGGCTGGCGCCGGTCCAGGCGATCGTCCTGCCGATCTCCGACCGCCACAACCCCTATGGGGTGAAGGCGATGGAGGCGCTGCGCGAACTCGGCGTCCGCGTCGCCCTCGACGATCGCTCGGAGTCGATCAGCAAGAAGATCCGCGACGGCGCGATCGGCCGTTACCCCTACATGCTGGTCGTCGGCGACCGCGAGGAGGAGGCCGGTGCGGTTGCCGTCCGCTCCCACGCCGACGGCGATCTCGGCGAGATGACGCTGGCCGAGTTCGCCGCCCGGATCGAGACCGAGGCGGCGCAGCGCTGAGCGCCGCGCTTGCCAACTCGGCTTTGGTCTCTATACTGCGCCGGACTTGACTGAAGGCACGCAAAATCCCCGCCGCCGCTGAGCATTCCGTGCCTTTTTCGCGACGGCTCGTCCTCTTGAAGTTCCACACCTCCAGCTAGTGCCGGTCCCGCGAAGGTTCGATCGGCGCCCGCCAGAGCGCGACACGACGAGGATCAACGAGCGGATCCGCGTCCCCCAGGTGCGCCTGATCGGCGCCGACGGCGAGCAGCTCGGGATCGTCGACACCCCGGAGGCGCTGAAACGCGCCCAGGACGCCGACCTCGACCTGGTCGAGGTCGCCCCAAACTCGAAGCCGCCGGTCACCCGCCTGCTCGACTACTCGAAGTACAAGTACGAGCAGGAGCAGAAGCAGAAGCAGGCCCGCAAGCACCAGCAGCAGGTCAACATCCGCGAAATCAAGCTGCGGCCGAAGATCGCGACCCACGACTACGAGACCAAGAAGGGTCACGTCGAGCGCTTCCTCAAGCACCACGACAAGGTCAAGATCACGATCATGTTCCGCGGCCGTGAGCAGGCCCACCCCGAGCGCGGCCGCGACTTGCTGCAGAAGCTGTTCGAGGATCTCGGCGGGATCGCCGTGATCGAGTCGGCGCCGCTGCAGGAAGGCCGCAACATGAGCATGCTGCTGGCGCCGAGCAAAGAGGTCGACCGAATCGGCGCCGCCGAGACGCCGGCTGCTTCGAGTGATGGCGACGCACCCGCGGCGTCGGGCGACGGCGATGCGCCGGCCGCCGACGCCGGTTAGCCGGCGATCACCTCGGCGATTCGCTCCGCGGCGTGGCCATCCCAGAGCGGCGGCGGGTCCGAGGGTGCCGCGCCGCGGGCGGTGAGTGCCGCCGGGATGCCCGCGATCGCCGCCGGGTCGAGGCCGAGCAGCGTGTTGGTGCCGGCGCGGACGGTGACCGGCCGCTCGGTGTTGGCGCGCAGGGTGAAGCAGGGGACGCCGAGGTAGGTCGTCTCCTCCTGGATCCCGCCCGAGTCGGTGAGGACGGCGCCGGCGTCGGCCTCGAGCGAGAGGAAGTCGAGGTAGCCGAGCGGTTCGATCAGCATCAGCCCGGGCTGCTCGCGGCCGATTCCCTCCATCATCTTGCGGGTCCGGGGATGGACCGGGAAGACGACCGGCATCGACGCGGCCAGATTGGCGAGCTGCTCGACGGTCTCGGCCAGCAGCGGCCCGTCGACCAGCGCCGGCCGGTGCAGGGTGACGAGCGCGTAGGAGCCGGGCTCGACGCCGAGCTCGGCAGCGGCGCCGACCGCGCGGAAGCGGTCTTCGAGCGCGACCAGGGTGTCGATCATCGTGTTGCCGACGAAGTGCATGCGCTGGTCGGGGATGCCTTCGGCGCGCAGGTTCCCGATCGCCTCGTCGCTGTGCAGGAAGAGGAGCTCGGCGAAGCGGTCGGCGACGATCCGGTTGACCTCCTCCGGCATCGTCATGTCGAAGCTGCGCAGGCCGGACTCGATATGGGCGACCGGGATCCCCATCTTGACCGCGGTCAGGGCGGCCGCCAGGGTCGAGTTGACGTCGCCGGGGACGATCACCAGGTCGGGACCCTCGTTCTCCAGAACTGGCTCCAACCGCTCCATCGTCCGCGCCGTCTGCGCCGCGTGGCTGCCCGAGCCGACCTCGAGCATGTGGTCCGGGGCGGGGACGCCGAGCTCCTCGAGGAAGACGTCGGACATCAGCCGGTCGTAGTGCTGGCCGGTGTGGACGATCGCGTGGCGGCCGTCCGGGAGGCGCTCGCGCAGGGCAGCGATCACCGGCGCCGTCTTGACGAAGTTGGGGCGGGTTCCGACCACGTAGACGATCCGCATCGCGGCGCCAATGTACCCGCGCGAGAAGCGCAAAGTGGCAGGCGGTGCCACTTTGAACCGCCGTCTGCTTCAATAGCGAGCCCGATGCCGAAGATGAAAACCCATTCCGGCGCCAAGAAGCGGTTCAAAAAGACCGCCAACGGCAAGCTGCGCGGTCGGCGCGCCTACTCCAGTCATATCCTGGAGAAAAAGTCACCGAAGCGGAAGCGCAAGATGCGCCAGCCAGTCGAGATCTCCCCGAGCGACGCGCCGACGGTGCGCAAGCTGCTGGGGGGCAAGTAGATGGCCCGCGTCAAGCGCTCCGTCAACGCGCGCAAGAAGCGCCGCAAGGTGCTGAAGGAAGCGAAGGGCTACTTCGGTCGCAAGCATTCCTCCTACCGCTTAGCCAAAGAGCAGGTGCAGCGCTCGGGGATGTACGCCTACCGGGACCGGCGCAACCGCAAGCGGACCTTCCGCCGGCTCTGGATCACCCGGATCAACGCCGCCGCGCGGCTCGAGGGCATGAGCTACTCGGAACTGATCAACGGCCTCAACAAGGCCGAAGTGCAGGTGAACCGCAAGATGCTGGCCGAGATCGCGGTTCACGACCGCGAGGCCTTCCGCCGATTTGTGGAGCTAGCCCGGGAGGGTGCGGCCGCCTAGCGGCATCACCCAACACTCCACCTTCCCGGGCGGGCCGTGAGAACGGCCCGCTTTTTCGTTCCAGGACTCAATAACCAAAACCAGAACAGACACCCGACAGCACCAAAGCCGATGATCACCAGCCCCCAAAACGAGAAGCTGAAGCTGGTCCGCAAGCTGCGCGAGCGCAAGCACCGCGAGCGCGAGGGGCTGTTCGCGAGCGAGGGCGAGGATTTGCTCGAAGCCGGGCTGGCGGCCGGGGCCGAGCCGACCTTCGTGCTCGCCGCCGCCGGCTCAGGCCTCGACGGCGAGGAGGTGGAGTCGCAGCTGCTCGACGGCGTCTCCGCTCTCGGCTCGGGGACGCGGGTGATCGCGGTCTGGCCGTTGACCCGGGCCGAGGGTCCCGCGAGCCGCTGTCTCTACCTCCACGCCGTCGCCGACCCCGGCAACGTCGGCACGATCATCCGCACGGCCGACGCCCTGCTCGACGGTCCGGTCGTGCTCGGGCCGGGCTGCGCCGACCCCTACTCGCCGAAGGCGGTGAGGGCGACGATGGGCTCGATCTTCCGCCGGCCGCCGGCCGTCGCCGGGATCGAGGCGACGCCGGCGCCGCGGGCGGCGATGGTCGCCCACGACGGCGACGGCCTGGATGGGCTGGGGGGTGCCCGGACGATCTGCCTCGGCGCCGAGCGCGAGGGGCTGCCGGACGAGGTTCTGGCCGCCTGCGAGGCGCGGGTCACGATCCCGCTGCGCCCCGGCGCCGAGTCGCTCAACGTCGCCGCCGCCGCTGCGATTGGCGCGCAGCGGATATCGTCGCCGACCATGCCGAAGGACACCCCCGATGCTTGAGCGGATCGAGGCGATCCGGGGTGAGGCCTCGGCGGCGATCGTGGACGCATCGTCGAGCGCCGACCTGGAGGAGCTGCGGGTCCGCTACCTCGGCCGCAAAGCAGAGCTGACGACGATCCTGCGCGGGATCGCCGAGCTGCCGGCGGAGGAACGGGGTCAGGTCGGCGGCGCCGCGAACAAGGCGCGCCAGGAGCTGGAGGCTCTGCTCGAGGAGAGCGCCGCCCGGCTCGACGCGGCCGAGCTCGACGCCAAGCTGCTCGCCGACCAGGTCGACGTCACCCTGCCGGGGGCGCCGCTGCGGCCGGTCGGCCACGCCCACCTGATCACCCGCACCACGCGCCAGATCGAGGACATCATGGTCGGGCTCGGCTACCGGGTCGCCGAAGGGCCGGAGATCGAGCACGACTACTACAACTTCACCGCCCTCAACCACCCGCCCGGCCACCCGGCGCGGATGCTCCAGGACACCTTCTACGTGCAGTCGCACCCCGACGTGCTGCTGCGCACCCACACCTCGCCGATGCAGGTGCGGGCGATGGAGTCGCAGCCGCCGCCGATCTTCATCGTCGTCCCTGGCAAGGTCTACCGGCGCGACTCCGACGCCACCCACAGCCCGATGTTCCACCAGATGGAGGGGCTGGCGATCGCCGAGGGGCTGACCCTCGCCGACCTCCAGGGGACGCTGCTGGAGATGTGCCGGGGGATCTTCGGCGGCGAGCGCGAGCTGCGGCTGCGGCCGCACTTCTTCCCCTTCACCGAGCCCAGCGTCGAGGTCGACGTCTCCTGCTTCCAGTGCGAGGGGACGGGGATGCTGCCCGGCGGCGAGCGCTGCAACCTCTGCAAGGGCCAGGGCTGGATCGAGATCCTCGGCGCCGGCATGGTCGACCCCAACGTGCTCGAGTTCGTCGCCGGCAACGGCTACGACGCCGAGCGGGTGCAGGGCTTCGCCTTCGGGCTCGGGATCGAGCGGGTGGCGATGCTGCGCCACGGCGTCCCCGACCTGCGCCGCTTCTTCGACAACGACGTGCGGATGCTGGAGCAGTTCTCATGAGGTGTCGGGTATGAGGGTCCCGTACAGCTGGCTGCGCGAGTACTGCGACCCCGGCGTCTCGCCCGAGGAGCTCGCCGGCCGCCTGGTGATGACCGGGACCGAGGTCGAGCGGATCGCGGTCTCCGGGCCGCCGAAGGTCGACGGCTTCGTCGTCGGCAAGGTGCTCGCCGCCGAGCCGCACCCGGATGCCGACCGGCTGCGGGTCTGCCAGGTAGACGACGGCGAGGGCGAGCGGACGATCGTCTGCGGCGCCCCCAACGTCGCCGCCGGCCAGACCGTCGCCGTCGCCCTGCCCGGGGCGCGGATGCCGGGCGGCGAGAAGCTGCGCAAGGCGAAGCTGCGCGGGGTGGCCTCGGAAGGGATGATCCTCGCCGCCGACGAGCTCGAGATCGGCGACGACCACGAGGGCACCCTGGTCCTCGACGACGGGCTCGCCGCCGGCACGCCGCTGGCCGAGGTGATCCCGCTGGCCGAGCCGGTGCTGGAGATCGAGGTGACCCCGAACCGGGTCGACTGCTTCGGCGTCCACGGCGTCGCCCGCGAGGTCCACGCGATCTCCGGCACGCCGCTGGCCGTCGATCCCTGGGCGGAGGAGGCTCCGGCCGAGGGCGAGGGAGAGGCCTCGGACTACGCCTCGGTCGCCGTCGACGTCCCCGATCTCTGCCCGCGCTTCACCGCCCGCGTCTTCACTGACGTCACGATCGGGCCCTCGCCGCTCTGGCTGCAGGCGCGCCTCGCCGCCGCCGGCCAGCGGCCGATCAACAACGTCGTCGACATCACCAACTACGTGATGCTGCTGACCGCGCAGCCGCTGCACGCCTTCGACCTCGACAAGGTCCCGAGCGGCGCCCTCTACGTCCGCACCGCGGCCGCCGGCGAGAAGATGACGACCCTCGACGACGTCGAGCGCGAGCTCGACGAGGAGACCGTCCTCGTCTGCGACCGCGACGGCCCGACCGGGATCGCCGGGATCATGGGCGGCCAGGTCTCCGAGGTCTCGGCGACGACTGCGCGGGTCCTGCTCGAGGTTGCGAACTGGAACGGGACCAACATCCTCCGCACCTCGCGCCAGCTCGGGCTGCGCTCGGAGGCCTCCTCGCGGTTCGAGAAGCAGCTGCACCCGGCGCTCTGCCTGCGGGCGCAGGCGGTCGCCTCGAAGCTGATGGTCGAGCTCTGCGGCGCCAAGCTGGTGCCGGGCACGATCGACGTCGCCGCCGAGGTCCCGGAGCCGCGGCGGCTCCGGTTGCGCGGGGCGCGGGTCAGCGGACTGCTTGGGATGGAGATCCCGCAGGCCGACCAGGTCGCCTACCTGGAGCGGCTCGGCTTCGGCGTCGCGGTCGACGGCGACGACCTCGAGGTCACGGTGCCGCCCGACCGCCACTACGACGTCACCCGCGAGGTCGACCTGATCGAGGAGGTCGCCCGCGTCCACGGCATCGACGAGCACCTGCCGACGACGCTGCCGGCCACCGCGGGGCGGGTCGGCGGCCTCTCGCGCGAGCAGCGGCTGCGGCGGCGGGCCGAAGACGGCCTCCGTGACCTCGGCTTCGACCAGGTCGTCGGCTGGAGCTTCACCGACCCTGGCGAGCCGGCGCGGCTGCGGATCCCGTTCGACGACCTGCGCTCCAGCGCGGTGCTGCTCTCCAACCCGCTCTCCGAGGACCAGTCGGCGATGCGGACGATGGTGCTCGGCTCGCTGCTCGACGTCGCTTCCCGCAACCTCGCCCGCGGGAGCGAGCGGGTCGCCCTGTTCGAGGCCGGCAGCGTCTACCTGATGGAGGCGCCGCCGCAGCCGCCCGGCGGCGAGGACCCCGAACGGCCCGCGGTCGGCGAGGTCAACCCGCTGGCGGGAGTGTTCCCCGGCGAGCAGCCGGCCCCGGTGGCGGAGCCGTTCCGGATCGCGGCGCTCGCGGTCGGGCCGCTGAGCGCCCGCTCCTGGCGCGGCGGCGGCGAGCCGGCCGATTTCTTCGTCCTCAAGGGCGTGCTCGAGGCGCTGGCGGCGGGGCTCGGTGCCGAGCTCAGCTTCGAGCGGGCGGCGGAGCCGTTCCTGCACCCCGGGCGCTCGGCAGCGGTCGAGATCGGGGGAGTGCCGGCCGGTTGGCTGGGCGAGCTGCACCCGCTGGTCTGCCGCGAGTGGGACGTCGACGCTGCGGCCGGCTTCGAAATCGACCTGGCGCCTTTGCTGGCGGCCGCGGGAGCCGGCGATGAGAGCTACGAGGACGTGACCACCTTCCCTGCCGCCTATCAGGACCTGGCGGTGGTCGTGCCCGCCGAGGTGGCGGCGACCGAGGTGCGCGCCGCGGTCCTCGCCGGCGGCGGTGAGCTGCTGGTGGGCGCCGAGGTCTTCGATCTCTTCGAAGGCGAGCAGCTCGGCGAGGGGAGGAAGAGCCTGGCACTGGCGCTCGAGTTCCGCGCCCCCGACCGCACCCTCACCGACGAGGAGGTCGGCGCCGCCCGCGAGGCGATCAAGGCGAAGCTCGAGGCCGAGGTGGGGGGGACGCTGCGTGAATGAGCTCGCCACCCAGCCCCTCACCGGCGAGCCGGCGGCGCGGGTCCTGGTCGCCGGTGCCTCCGGCTTCGCCGGCGCCCTGGCGGCGAAGATCGTCTGGGACCACCCGCGCCTGCAGCTGGTTGCGGCAACCTCGCGCAGCGACGCCGGCAAGCGGCTCGACGCGCTCTACCCGCGCTACCGGGTGCCGATCGAGCTGACCGAGCTCGACCTCGACCGGGTCGAGGGAATCGACGCGGCGATCGTCGCCTACCCGCACGGCGCCGCGGCGCCGACCGACGCCGCCCTGCGTAAGCAGGGGATCCTCGTCGTCGACCTGTCTGCCGACTTCCGCCTGCGCGAGATGGACACCTACGAGCGCTGGTACGGCGAGCACGGGGCGCCGGAGCTGTTCGGGACCGGCGTCTACGGGCTGACCGAGATCTACCGGGAGCAGCTGCGCAGCGCCGAGCTGGTCGCGACCCCCGGCTGCTACCCGACCGCGAGCGTGCTCGGGCTGGCGCCGCTGGCCGAAAAGGGCCTGCTCGGCGAGGTCTTCGTCTCGGCGATGCAGGGCACCTCCGGCTACGGGCGCTCGAGCGACGACCTCGTCCACTTCTCGGCGATGACCGAGAACGCCTTCCCCTACAAGACCGAGGGGCACCGCCACCGGCCGGAGATCGAGCAGGAGCTGGCGGCGCTCGGCAGCCCGGCGCCGGTCAGCTTCGTCCCGCATCTGCTGCCGCTCGACCAGGGCGAGCTCGCGACTTGCTTCGCGACGCTGAGCGAGCCGACTTCGAAGGAGGCGATCACCGCGCTCTACCGCGAGCGCTACGCCGACGAGCCCTTCGTCCACCTGCTCGATGGCCCACCCAGCCTGCGGGCGCTGCGCGACACGAACGAATGCCACGTCTACGTCACGGTCGAGGAGCGCGGGCGGGTCATGGCCTTCTCGGCGATCGACAACATCTGGAAGGGCGCCTCCAGCCAGGGCATCCAGAATCTCAATCTGATGCTGGGGCTGGACGAGACGGCAGGGTTGCTGTGAGCTTCTTTCGGTCCAGGTGGGTCGACGCCCCAGCCGGCGTCGAGGAGCTCGATTCCGCTCGGCTTGCACCCGGCTTTCGTGCCGCCGGTGCCCACTGCGGGCTGAAGAGGGACGGCGGCACCGACGTCGGCCTCGTCGTCTGCGACGCCGAGCAGGTCAGCTCGGCGATGGTCCTCACCCGCAACGCCTCCGCCGCGGCGCCGATCCGGGTCTGCCGCAAGGTCACCGACCTCGGCGGCGTCCGCGCCGCCGTCGTCAACTCCGGCAACGCCAACGCTGAGACCGGCGAGAAGGGCTACGCCGACGCGCTGGCGATGTGCGAACGGGCGGCCGACGCGCTCGGGCTCGAGACCGGGCAGGTGGCTGTTGCCGAGACCGGCACGATCGGGGTGCCATTGCCGATCAGCGCCGTCCTGCCCGGGATCGAGGAGGCCGCCAAGGGGCTCTCCGCCGACGGTGGTGGAGCGTTCTCCGATGCGATCTGCACCACCGACCGCTGGCCGAAGCGCTGCACCCTGACGATGGACGGCATCACCCTCTCGGCCCAGGCGAAGGGCGCCGGGATGATCGAGCCGAAGATGGCGACGATGCTCTGCTTCGTCCAGACCGACGCCGTGGTCGAGGACCCGGCGGCGCTGCTCGGCGCCGCCGTCGACGCCTCCTTCAACCGGATCACGGTCGACGGCCAGATGAGCACCAACGACTGCGTCCTCCTGCAGGCGACCGGCGCCAGCGGCAGGCCGCTTCCCCCCGGGCTGCTGGAGGCGGTGCTGCTGCAGCTGGCGATCGAGATCGTCCGCGACGGCGAGGGCGCCGCCAGGGCCGCCCGGATCGAGGTCACGGAGGCCGCCAGCGAGGCCGAGGCCGAGCGGGTCGCCCGCGCGATCGCCAACTCGCCGCTGGTCAAGACCGCGCTCTACGGCCGTGACCCGAACTGGGGCCGGATCGCTCAGGCGGCCGGCGCCGCCCTCGCCGGCGAGGACCTGGAGGAGATCGGCGAGGACTCGATCGACGCCGACGAGCTCGGTGCCGAGACCGTGGAGGCGGAGATCGGCCTGCGGCTCGCTCGGGGCGAGGGCCGTGCCCACGTCTGGTTCTCCGACCTCGGCTACGAGTACGTCCGCATCAACTCTGAATACACGACCTGAGGAGGTTCGATGACCGAGCAGGCCCCCCAGTCCCGCGCCGCCGGCGCCAGCGTCGAGACCCTCCTCGAGGCACTGCCCTACATCCGCGAGTTCCACGGCCGCACCGTGGTGATCAAGTACGGCGGCGCGGCGATGCTCGACGAGGAGCTGCGCGAGGCTTTTGCCGCCGACGTCGTCCTGCTCAAGTACGTCGGCCTCAACCCGGTGATCGTCCACGGCGGCGGCCCCGAGATCACCAGGTACATGGAGCGGCTCGGGCTCGAGGTCAAGTTCGTCGAGGGCCTGCGGGTCTCCGACGCCGAGACCGTCGAGGTCGCGAAGATGGTCCTGGTCGGCAAGCTCAACTCGGAAATCGTCCAGCGGCTGAACCGCGCCGGCCAGGCTGCGGTCGGGCTGGCGGGCGAGGACGGCACCCTGTTCGAGGTCTCGCCGGCGCCGAACGCCGACCAGGTCGGCTTCGTCGGCTCGATCGACCGCGTCGACGTCGACGTCATCAACCACATCGCCGCCGACTACATCCCGGTGATCGCCTCCTCGGCCGCCGACCGCAGCGGCCAGCCCCACAACGTCAACGCCGACGAGGCGGCCGGCAAGGTCGCCGCCGCGCTCGGCGCCTACAAGGCGATCTTCCTCACCGACGTCGAGGGCTGGCGCGCCGACCCCGGCGACGCCGGCTCGCTGATCTCGCGGGCGACGGTGGTCGAGGTAGAGGAGCAGCTGCCCTCGATCGACGGCGGCATGCGGCCGAAGCTCGCCGCCTGCGTCGAGGCGATCCGCGGCGGCTCGCAGTCGGCCCACATCATCGACGGCCGCAAGCCCCACAGCCTGCTGCTGGAGCTGTTCACCGACGCCGGCATCGGAACCATGGTCACTCCATGAGCGCGGCGCCGGAGGTGCGGGGACTGGGGGAGACGCGGGAGCTCGAGGCGCGCTATCTGATGCGCACCTACAAACGGGCGCCGGTCGACTTCGTCCGCGGCGAGGGGGCGCTGCTCTGGGACGCCGAGGGCAACGAGTACCTCGACTTCCTGACCGGGATCTCGGTCTGCTCGCTCGGCCACTGTCACCCGGCGGTGGTCGCCGCGGTCCAGGAGCAGAGCGCGCGGCTGATGCACGTCTCCAACCTCTTCTACACCGAGCCGATGGCGCAGCTGGCGCGGCGGCTCTCGGACTCGAGCCTCGGCGGCCGCGTCTTCTTCACCAACTCGGGGACCGAGGCGATCGAGTGCGCGATCAAGGTCGCCCGCAAGCACGCCCACCGGCGCGAGATCGCCAACCCGGAGATCGTCAGCTTCGAGGGCGAGTTCCACGGCCGCAGCTACGGCGCGCTCTCGGCGACGCCGGGCCTGGCCCGCAACGAGGCGCTGGGGCCGATGCTGCCCGGCTTCCGCTCGGTGCCGTTCAACGACGTCGAGGCGCTGCGGGCGGCGATCGGTCCGAACACGGCGGCGGTGCTGCTGGAGCCGATCCAGGGCGAGGCCGGCGTCTACCCGACCAGCGACAAGGCCCTGGTCGCGGCGCGCCAGGCCTGCGACGAGGCCGGCGCGCTGCTGATCCTCGACGAGATCCAGACCGGCGTCGGCCGCACCGGCTCGCTCTGGGCCTACCAGCAGACGCCGGTCAGGCCCGATGTGATCACCTCGGCCAAGGCGCTCGGCGGCGGCGTCCCGATCGGCGCCTGCGTCACCGGGCCCGACGCGGCCGACGTGCTGGAGCCGGGCGATCACGGCTCGACCTTCGCCGGCGGCCCGGTCGCGACCGCGGCGGCGCTCGCCGTGCTCGAGGTCGTCGACGACCCGGCGCTGCTGCGGGGGGTACGCGAGCTGGGGACAGAGCTGCGCGACGGCCTGGCGGCGCTCGACGGCGTCCGCGAGGTCCGCGGCCGCGGCCTGATGGTCGGGGTCGGGCTCGAGGACGGGATCGACGCGGCGGCGATCGGCGCCGACCTGCTCGGCCGCGGCCTGGTCGTCAACGTGCCCCGTCCCGACACGCTGCGCCTGCTGCCGCCGCTCGTGGTCGATTCGGCGCAGATCGAGCGCGCGGTTGGCCTAATCGGCGAATCGCTCTAGGGTTTCGCTTGTGAGCGACAAGAACCGACCGCTCCAAAGAAGTCATCTGGAGACGACGACCGCCGAGCGACTGGCGGCGATCGTCGAGGCCGCCGAGCGGGCGGCGACCCAGGTGATCGACGACGCCGAAGCGCAGGCGCGCCAGTACCTGGCCGAGGCGAAGGCCGAGGCCGACCAGGTCCTCGCCGAGCGGCTGGCGGCGCTGGGCGCGCAAACGGACTCGCTGATCGCCCAGGCGGAGGAGATCCGCCAGCGCTCCGAGCGCCTGCTGGACACGCTCAGCGCGGCCAAGGCGCGGCTCGAGGACGAGGTCGGTGCCAACCGCGAGGCGGGTGCCGACATCAGCGACGGGCTGCGCCCGACCCTCCGGTCGCACCTCAGCGCGGTCCCGGCCGGCGAGCCGCCGCCGGCGGAGCCCTTTGCAAAGGAGCCGCCGGTCGAAATGCCTGCCGAGCCCGAGCAGCCGCTCCCGGCCGAGCCGCCCGGGCTTCACCGCGACACGCCCGCGGGCGCCCGCCTGCTGGCGACGCAGATGGCGGTTTCCGGCAACAGCCGAGAGGAAATCGCCGCCCGCCTCCGAAACGGGTTTGAGATCGAGGACACCGAGGCGATCCTCGACGCGATACTCGGACCGGAAGAGCGCTAGCCAAGAACATGCACGAGGACCCGACTCGGATGATGCGGACCGAGGGCAATCGGCCTCCGCACCAACGCCCGCACGGCAACATGCGGCTGGTCGTCGCCTGCCTGATCGCGGTGATAGTCGGCCTCCTGATCGCGATCCTGGTGATGTCCGGCAGCAGCGGCAGCACCACCACCGTGACGACCACGGAAGCCGCCGAAACGACTCCGGAAACGACCTCTGGGACGACCTCGAAAGAAGAAACCGAAGGCGAATCGGGCGAAGTCGAAGAAGTCGAACCGGAAGAAGAAGGCGGAAGCGGCGGCATCGAAGAAGTCGAAGAACCGGAAGTGCCGGAAGAGGAAGGCGAATTCTTCGAAGAAGAAGGCGGCGGGATCGGAGCGCCGTAGTCTCGTCGCGTGCGAGACTTGCGCTCCCCGTGAGCGCCCAGCCGTCCCAGACGCCGCCCACCGCCTCCTACGAGGCGGACCCCGAGAACGTCCACCGCGTCCTCCTGCTCTACTCAGGCGGGCTCGACACCAGCGTGATGCTGAAGTGGATCCAGGACTCCTATGAGGCCGAGGTCGTCTGCCTGACCGTCAACCTCGGCCAGCCCGGCGAGGACTACGCGCTGATCGAGGACAAGGCGCTGAAGCTGGGGGCGCTGGAATGCCACGTGGTCGACGCCCGCGAGCAGTTCGCGCGTGAGTTCCTGGCGCCGGCGATCAAGGCCAACGCCGTCTACGGCAACGGCTACCCGCTCTTCACTGCCCTCGGCCGGCCGCTGATCGCCCAGCTCGCGGTCGAGTACGCGCGCCGGGCCGGCTGCGACACGATCGCCCACGGCTGCACCGGCAAGGGCAACGACCAGGTGCGGATCGAGGCGACGGTGGCGACGCTGGCGCCGGAGCTGCGGACGATCGCCCCGGTGCGCTCATGGCAGATGGGGCGCGAGGAGGAGATCGCCTACGCGCGTGAGCACGGGATCCCGGTCAAGGGCGGCACCGAGGTGGCGCCCTACTCGATCGACGACAACCTTTGGGGCCGCTCCTCGGAGGGGCGCTGGATCGAGGACCTCCAGCATGCCCCCGACGACGACGTCTTCCAGCTGGTCACCCGGCCCGAGCAGGCGCCCGACGAGGCCGAGACGGTGGCGATCGGGTTCGAGTCGGGGCTGCCGGTTTCGCTGAACGGCAAGCGCCTGGAGCTGGTCGCCCTGCTTGAAAGGGCCGCCGAGATCGGCTGCCGCCACGGGGTCGGGATCGTCGACCACATCGAGGACCGGATCGTCGGCCTCAAGGTGCGCGACATCTACGAGGTCCCCGCCGCGGCCTTGATCCTCACCGCGCACGAGGAGCTCGAGCGGCTGGTCGGCACGATCCACCAGAACCAGTTCAAGCCGGAGCTCGACCGCAGGTGGGGCTACCTGGTCTACGCCGGCCTCTGGTGGGAGCCGCTGCGCAGCGACCTCGACGCCTACATGGACGCGGTCAACGGCCAGGTCACGGGCGAGATCGGCTTGCGCCTCTACAAAGGCAGCGTCCGCGTTGTCACCCGTTCCTCGCCGAACGCCGTCTACGACGCCGACCTCGCCAGCTTCGCCCAGTCGGGCGGCCTCTTCTCGCAGGCGGCCTCGCCCGGCTTCATCGAGCTCTGGTCGCTGCAGTCGCGGATGGCGCACCGGATCCGCGAACGCGACGGAGAGCAGGGGGGGAGCTGATGTCCGACCGGATCGGCCGCGCCGCCGTCAGCATCGCGATCGCCTACCTGCGTCGCCGCTACCGGCACGAGATCCGGGTCGGGGTCGGGGTTACCGCGGTCGTCGTCGGGATCGCCGCCTACCTGGCGACCCGCAACGTCCGCGAGGGCTGAGCGCACGCAACATCCCTTGCCGGTTATCGGCAACCGGCAGGTTCGGCGCCGGGGTGGCGCTAGCCTCGCGGCTCGTGCGCTTGGCTCGCCTGAGAATGGACGCGGCAGCCCTCGCTGCCGCTTTGGCGCTGCTGGGTGCCCTGGTCGCGGCGGTCGCCTTGACCTCCAACGCTCGCGCCGCCGACACCGAACGGCTCGAAAGCAAGCTCTCCGCCGGCCGCGAAGAAGCGAGCTCGATCTCGGCCGGGTTGCGCGAAAGCAAGCAGGCGCTCGGTGCGGCCGAAGCGGAAGCCGCAGCCGCCGAAACCCGCGAGCAGCGCCTCACCGACTTGCTGGCCGAAGGCGAGGAGCACGCGGCGGAGCTACGGGGGCGCCTCGAGGACACGCGGCGCCAGCTGGCCGTCGCCAGGGCGCGCCTGCGGCGCTCGCGGGCGCTGCTGGCGGCGCGCCTGGTCGCGATCTACGAGAGCGGCACCCCCGACACGATCAGCGTCCTGCTCAGCTCCGGCGACTACCAGGACGTCCTCACCCAGGCCGACTTCCTGCAGCAGATCACCGAATCCGACAGCGCCCTTGCCGAGCGGGTTGCCGCGGTGCGCCAGGAAGTCGAAGGTGAGGTCGAGCGGGTGGCGACCCTGCACCGGCGCGCTGTCGCCTACGACGAACGGCTCGGCGCCGCGCGTGAGGAAATCGCCGGCGTCCGCGCCGCGGCGCAGGCCGCGGCCGCCGAACTGCAGTCGCTGAGTGCCAGCCGCGAAGCCTCGCTGAGCCGGCTGCGCAGCGACATCGACTCCTGGGTCAGGGAAATCGAGGCGGCACGGGCGGCCAGCGAAGCCGAAGCCGAAGCGGAAGTGGGGCGCTGGCTCGGCGGCCCCTACTCGATCCCGACCTACATCGTGATGTGCGAGTCCGGCGGCGACTACAGCGCCGTCAACCCCTCCTCGGGCGCCGGCGGCGCCTACCAGATCCTGCCTTCGACCTGGGAACTGTATGGCGGCAAGGGCGAACCGCAGAACGCCTCGAAGGCCGAACAGGACCGGATCGCCGCCGAAATCTGGGCCGACTCCGGCCCCAGCGCCTGGGTTTGCGGGTAGCCGCGCGCGAACTTCTACGATCTCGCGCGGCAGCCTCTACACGCTGCGCGTCACGGCAGACAAAACGCCTCGTAAGCTGCGATCATGGCAGTGACCATGAGGGAAGCCTGGACTGACGAGCGTCTCGACGACTTTGCATCCCACGTCGATCAGCGCTTCGACGCGGTCGACCAGCGCTTCGATGCGATCGATCAGCGCTTCGACGCCGTCGACCAGCGCTTTGACCGCGTCGAAGGGGATATCCGCGAACTGCGCGGTGAGGTTCGCGGGGTCCACGACCGCATCGACGCGCTGCAGACGACGGTCGCCCTCGGCTTTGCCGCAATGAGCGCCAGCCTGATCGGCGCTGTGCTCGTCGTCCAGCTCTGAAATACCCACCGAATTAGCGCGAAAGGGCGTCGAAACGGTGGCGGTGCCATCTGCCCGGATTGGCATGATCGGAAACCGCCCGTGAGCTCTCCGACCGCCGTCCATCTGCACGCCCACAGCGAGTACTCGCTGCTCGACGGCGCCTGCAAGATCGACGCGATGGCGGCGCGGGCGGCGGAGCTCGACCAGCCCGCCCTCGGTCTCACCGACCACGGCGTGATGAACGGCGCCGTCGACCTCTACAAGGCCTGCCGGAAGCATGGGATCAAACCGATCGTCGGGCTCGAGGCCTATCTCGTCGACAGCCGCCAGGCGATCAAGGAGCAGACCAAATACGAGCGCAACCACCTGACGCTCTTGGCCGAGAACGACACCGGCTTCTCGAACCTGGTCAAGCTCACCTCGGCCGGCTTCCTCGAAGGCTTCTCGCGCGGCAAGGCCAACGTCGACATGGAGCTGCTGGCGGCCCACTCCGAGGGCGTCATCGCCCTGACCGGCTGCCTCGCGTCGCGCTTCTGCCGCCGCCTGGTCGAAGAGCGGCCCGACGACGCCCGCGCCCACCTCGACGACCTGATCCAGGCCTTCGGCCCCGAGCAGGTCTACTTCGAGGTGCAGAAGAACGGGATCGACGAGCAGGACAAGGCCAACGAGGGGATCGTCCGCTACGCCCGTGAGCTCGGCCGGCCGCTGGTCGCGACCGCCGACGTCCACTACCTGCGGCGCGAGGACTTCGACAACCACGCGGCGCTGCTCTGCGTGCAGACGAAGTCGACCCTGGAAGCGCCGAAGATGAGCTTCGACACCAACGAGTTCTACATCAAGAGCTCCGAGGAAATGGCGGAGTCGTTCGCCGAGTGGCCGGAGGCGGTGCCGACCTCGCTGGAGATCGCCGAGCGCTGCTCGCTCGACATCGAGCTCGGCAGCCTGCTGCTGCCGCGCTACCCGACCGAGAACGGCGAGGAGCCGGAGGCGATGCTGCGGCGGATCGCCGGCGAGGGGCTGCGCGCCCGCTACGGCGACCCGCCGCCGGCCGAGGCGGTCGAGCGGATGGAGTTCGAGCTCGGCGTGATCGAGGAGATGGGCTTCTCCTCCTACTTCCTGATCGTCTGGGACTTCGTCCGCTACGCGAAGGAAAACGGCGTCGCCGTCGGCCCCGGCCGCGGCTCGGCGGCGGGCTCGATCGTCTCCTACGTGCTGCGGATCACCGATCTCGACCCGCTCGCCAATGACCTGATCTTCGAGCGCTTCCTCAACCCCGGCCGCAAATCGATGCCGGACATCGACATCGATTTCTCGGTCCGCGGGCGCGAGCGGATGATCCGTTACGTCGCCGAGAAGTACGGGCGCGAATCGGTCGCCCAGATCATCACCTTCGGCAAGATGGCGCCGCGGGCGGCGACCCGCGACGCGGCCCGCGTGCTCGGCTTCGACTACGCCACCGGCGACCGCCTCGCGAAGCAGATCCCGGAGCCGATCATGGGCCGCAGCCCGTCGTTCGAGGAATGCCTCAAGTCCGGCCAGGAACTGCGCCGCACCTACGACGAGGACGCCAACGCGAAACGGATCATCGACGTCGCCCAGGGCCTCGAGGGGATCATCCGCAACAACTCGATCCACGCCGCCGCGGTGGTGATCGCCGACCGGCCGCTGCAGGAAGTGGTGCCGCTGCAGCTGGCCGAGGACCGCAACGCGCCGGCGGCGAACGGCAACGGCTCGGGCAAGGCGGAGCGCCAGTACAAGATCGTGACCCAGTATTCGATGGGGCCGATCGAGGAGATCGGGCTGCTGAAGATGGACTTCCTCGGGCTTCGCAACCTCGACGTGATCGAGGACGCGATCGACATCATCGAGCGCTCGCGCGGCGAGCGGATCGAGATGGAGAAGATCCCGATCGACGACACAAGGACCTACGCGATGCTCGCCAAGGGCGACTCGACCGGCGTCTTCCAGTTCGAGTCCGAGGGGATGCGCGACGCCCTGCGCAAGGTCGGGCCGACCGAGTTCGCCGACATCGTCGCCCTCGGCGCCCTCTACCGCCCCGGTGCGATGGCCTACATCCCGACCTACGCGAAGGGCAAGAAAGACCCCTCGACCGTCCGCTACCCGGATCCCCGCCTGCGGTCGATCACCGAGGAGACCCACGGCTGCGTCATCTACCAAGAGCAGCTGATGGCGATCGCTCGCGAAATGGCCGGCTTCTCCGGCGCCGAGGCGGACGACCTGCGCAAGGCGGTCGGCAAGAAGAAGCGCGACCTGATGGCGACGATGAAGGACAAGTTCATGGAAGGCCTGGCCGCCTCGAACACGGCGCCGAACGTCGCCAAGGACCTCTGGAAGCTGAACGAAGCGGCGGCCGACTACTCGTTCAACAAGTCGCACGCCGCCTGTTACGGGCTGATCTCTTACCGCACCGCCTACCTCAAGGCCAACTACCCGGCCGAGTACATGGCGGCGGTGATCTCCTCCGTGATGAACACCAAAGACAAGGTCCCGTTCTTCGTCAACCGCTGCGCCGAGATGGGGATCGACGTGCTGCCGCCCGACGTCAACTCCTCCGACCACAGCTTCGTCGTCTCCGAGAACGCGATCCGCTTCGGCCTCGACGCGGTCAAGAACGTCGGTCACTCGGCGGTCGAGGCGATCCTCCGCGCCCGCGAGGACAAGGGGATCGACTCGATCTGGGATTTCTGCGAGCGGGTCGACTCCCGCGCCGTCAACAAACGGGCGATCGAATGCCTGATCAAGTGCGGCGCCCTCGACTCCACCGACGCGACCCGCAAAGGGATGCTGGAGACCCTGCCCGCCGCCCAGTCGGCCGGGCAGAAGGCGCAGGAGGACGCGCAGATGGGGCAGGGGTCGATCTTCGACTTCGGCGAGGAGTCCGGGGGAGGGGCGGCCCAGTCCCAGGCCCACCACCGGCCGCCGATCTCCGCCGCCGAGTTCGACCGCGCCGAGCTGCTGGCGATGGAGAAGGAGACGCTCGGCACCTATCTCTCCTCGCACCCGCTGGCGGAAGTCGGCCCGGCGCTGCGGGCCCGCGTCGCCTGCAGCCTGGCCGAGCTCGGCGGCAAGCCCGACGGCGCCTGGGTCACGGTTGGCGGGATCGTCGTCGACTGCAAGAAGATCCGCACCAAGAGCGGCAGCCAGATGATGTTCGCGACGCTCGACGACGTCGAGGGCCAGGTCGAGATGCTGGTCTTCAAGGCCGACGAGGCGGAGAGCGCCGCGGTGATCGCCCCCGACGCGATCGTCCTCGTCCGCGGCCGCCTCGACCACAAGGACCGTGGCGAAACCAAGCTCGTCGTCCAGGAGGCACAGCGCTTCGAACCCGACGGCGAGGAGATTGCCAAGGCGTCGAAGGTCGCCGCTGTCCCCGCCGGTCCGTTCGAGCTGACGATCGACGCCGCCAGCCTCAGCCCGGAGCTGTTCGCCGAGCTGAAGGCGGTGTTCGAACACCACCGCGGCGAGGCCGACGTCCACGTCGTCGTCAAGACCAGCGCCGGCCGCAAGCAGCTCAAGTTCGGCGACGAATACAAGGTCCGCCCCTCGACCCATCTACGGAACGAGTTGGATCAGGTGCTCGGGGCCGGCGCCCTTGCGGCTTGAAAGCCGCAAACCGCTTGGTTCCGCGGTCTCGCGTCCCTAGACTTTGCGTATGACCGCTACGCGCACCGAGATCGGCGAATGCCGTCAGTGCCGCGCCTTCTGCGACAAGATGGTCGAGCCGCGCGGTTGTGTCGAACTCGGGTGCAAGTACCTCTACAGCTACGTCGACAGCCTCAACGGCAACCAGTACGTCGGTTGCATGCAGGAGGTTTTCGCGGCCGAGATCGAGCTGTCCGCGGTGCTCGAGAAGGGCGGCTTCGGCGGCGTCAAGATGACAGGCGAGCCGCTGCCCCACTGCCAGTTCAGCGTCGAGCGCGCCTACGAGGGCAGCGGCGACTCCTACGGCTGCGTCAACCGCCGCTTCTTCGACTGCACCGACGAAGGCGCCGAGGGCCTGCGCGCCTTCGATCTGCGCGACGTCTGAGCATTAGGCGTTGCTGTGGTTGCCCGGACCGGCGGCTTCCGCTCGTTCTGAACTTGTCATTATTTGATGTAGAAAACGACACGATTTCGTGTACCATTCGCCGCCATGGCTGACGCAGCGACGGTTGTAGAGCCGAGCGCCGACGAGGTCCTGACGGATTTGGTCGCCGACGGCGCCGAGCAGGCCGGTCCCGCCTTCACGCTCGAGCTCAACCAGGATCAGAAGGACATCCGCGACTGGGTGCACGGCTTCGCCGAGGGCGTCGTCCGTCCCGCCGCCGCCGAGTGGGACGAGCGCGAGGAAACGCCCTGGCCGGTGATCGAGGAGGCCGCCAAGATCGGCCTCTACAGCTTCGAAGCGATGGGTCAGTTCTGGGCCGACGAGACCGGCCTGACCCTGCCGATCGCCAACGAGGAGCTGTTCTGGGGCGACGCTGGCATCGGGATGGCGATCATGGGTACCTCGCTCGCAGTGGCCGCGATCTTCGGGCAGGGAACCCCGGAGCAGATGGGTGAGTGGATCCCGCAGTGCTTCGGCACGCCGGACGACGTCAAGCTCGCCGCCTTCTGCGCTTCCGAGCCGGATGCGGGATCCGATGTCTCCGCGATCCGCACCACCGCCAAATACGACGAGGCCAGCGACGAATGGGTGCTCAACGGCCAGAAGGCCTGGGCGACCAACGGCGGCATCGCGAATGTCCATGTCGTGATCGCCTCCGTCGACCGCGAGCTCGGCTCGCGCGGCCACGCCGCCTTCGTCATCCCGCCGGGGACGAAGGGCTGCGAGCAGGGCGCCAAGGTCAAGAAGCACGGCCTGCGCGCCTCCCACACCGCCGACGTCCACCTCGACGACTGCCGCGTCCCGGGCGCCTGCCTGCTGGGCGGCAAGGAGAAGCTCGACGAACGACTGGCGCGGGTGCGGGAGGGCAAACGCTCCAACTCGCAGGCGGCGATGCAGACCTTCGAGGCGAGCCGGCCCGTCGTCGGCGCCCAGGCGCTCGGCATCGCCCGGGCCGCCTATGAGTACGCGCTCGACTACGCCAAGGAGCGCCGGCAGTTCGGCAAGGCGATCGTCGAGAACCAGTCGATCGCCTTCACCCTGGCCGACATGAAGCTGGAGATCGACGCCGCCCGGCTGCTCGTCTGGCGCGCCGCCTGGATGGGCCGCACCGGCCAGACCTTCGAAAACGCCGAGGGCTCGATGTCGAAGCTGAAGGCCGGCGAGGTCGCCGTCTGGTCGACCGAGCGCGCGATCCAGATCCTCGGCGGCAACGGCTACACCCGAGAGTTCCCGGTCGAGCGGATGCACCGCGACTCGAAGATCTACACGATCTTCGAGGGCACCTCCGAGATCCAGCGCCTGGTCATCTCGCGCGCGATCTCCGGGATCCACGTCAAATAAAGGTTTACGGCGGGAGAGCAAGGGCCGGCTGCAGAGCCGGTCCTTGTCGCCTGCCTGGATCAGGGATCAGGGTCTGAGGGAGGGTCGGGTGACCGTCTACCTTCGCTGGGATTTCTGCCTCTAACGCTGCCTCTCTCGCTGAGCCTGCAATGCAGAAATCAGGACGCCGCTCGTACGACGGTCACCCGACCCTCCGGCCGAAATCCTGGTTCCGAATTGCGGGCGCTTGCCGGGCGAGGCCGGAAAAGCTTCCACAGGACGGGGACCTGCCGACTCTCGCTGAGCTTTCCCGAGATCGATGCGGCAATTGACCGTCTATAAGAAGGCAAAGTGCCGCATCGATTGGGCGGAGCGGCGTTTGAGGCCCTCTTTGCGCAGGCGCTTCGCCAGGGTGACTTCCTGCTTGCTGGAGCCTTTCTTTTCCGGCCCGGGCGTCTCCAGGGTCGCGGGGAGGCCCTCGAAGCGGGGCTCGGAGAGGAAGGCGGCGAGGCCTTTGCGGCCCATCTCGCCTTTGCCGACGTTGGCGTGGCGATCTAGATGGGAGCCGAGCGCGGCGGCGGCGTCGTTGACGTGGACGGCGCCGAGGCGCCGCTTGCCGACCTTCCTGTCGGCTTCGTCCATGATCGCCGTCAGGTGCTCGGGGTCGGTGACGTCGTAGCCCTGGACGAAGAGGTGGCAGGAGTCGAGGCAGAGGCCGAGCCGCTTGCCGCCGCCGGCGCCCTCGATCAGCTCCGCGGTCTGGTCGAAGTCGCGGCCCAGCAGCCCTTTGTGGCCGGCGGTCTGCTCGAGCAGGAGGCGGCAGGAGTCGCTGTCGTCGAGCGCCGCTTTGATCGTTTTCGAGGCCCGTTTCATCGAGGGCCTGAGCGGCTCGCCTTTCTGGGCGCCGGGGTGGAGGACGACGCCGGCGGCGCCGATCCCGTCGCCGATCCGCAGCGCGTGGGTCAGCGAATGGAGTGATTTCTTGCGCAGCTCTTTGTCTTTCGAGGCGCAGTTGATCAGGTAGACCGCGTGGATGATCACCGCTTCCACCTTCGAGGCGTCCATCGCCTCGCGGAAGGCGGCGAAGTCCTCCTCGCCGTAGGCCGTCGGCCGCCACATGCGAGGGCTCTGGTGGAAGATCTGGATAGATTCGCAGCCGCGCTCTTCGCCCCGCTCGACTGCGTTGGCGAGTCCGCCTGCGGTGGATACGTGCGCTCCGATCAACATGACCAGCGAAAACTCCCGTCTTAGGTTTGCCCCCTCGCCGACCGGTGCGCTGCACATCGGCGGAGCGAGGACGGCACTCTACAACTGGCTCGCGGCGCGCCACGGGGGCGGTGCGCTGATCCTGCGGATCGAGGACACCGACCGCGAGCGCTCGACCGAGGAGAACGTCGCCCAGATCCTCGACGCGCTCGAGTGGCTGGAGCTCGACTGGGACGAGGGCCCGGTCTCGCAGGCGGGGCGGGCGGAGCGCCACGAAGAGGCGCTGGCGCGATTGCTGGATTCCGGCGCCGCCTACCGCGACCCGGCCACCGCCAAGGACGTCGAGGCCTGGAAGGCCGAGCACGGCGCCGGCCGCGGCTACCGCGGCACGCCGACCGAGGAGTCCGGGGCGGCGGTGCGGCTGCGGGTGCCCGACGAGGGCGAGACCGTGGTCGAGGACCTGATCCGCGGCCCGGTCGCCTTCCCCAACGCCAGCTACGACGACTTCGTCATCGCCCGCGGCGACGGCTCCGTCCTCTACAACTTCGCCGTCGCCGTCGACGACGCCGAGATGGGCGTCACCGAGGTCGTCCGCGGCGACGACCACCTCTCCAACACGCCGAAGCAGCTGCTGGTGCTCGAGGCGCTCGGCTTCGAGCCGCCCCGCTACGCGCACCTGCCGCTCCTGCACGGCCCCGACGGCAAGAAGCTCTCCAAGCGCCACGGCGCCGCCTCGGTGCAGGAGCTGCGCGAGGCCGGCTACCTGCCGGCCGCGGTCCGCAACTACCTGGCGCTGCTCGGCTGGGGCACCGACGACGACACGACCCTGATGTCGACCGCGGAGCTGGTGCGGCGCTTCCGCGTCGCCGACGTCGGCAAGGCGGCGGCGATCTTCGACGAGAAGAAGCTGCGCTGGCTGAACGGGCGCTTCATGCGCGAGCTGCCGCTCGACGAGTACACTGCCGCGGTCGCTTCCCACCTCGACCGCGAGCCGGACGAGCGGCTGCGCGCCGCCTGCGAGATCGCCCAGGAGAAAGCCCAGACGCTGGCCGAGGTCTGGCCGCTGATCCACTTCCTCTTCGAGCAGCCGGGGGACGACGAGAAGGCCTGGAAGAAGGTGATGAAGGAGGACAGCGCCGAGCTGCTGGAGGCCGCCGCCGCCGCCCTGGAGGCCGTAGAGCCGTTCGAGCCCGGCCCGATCGAGGCGGCGCTGGCGCCGCTGAGCGAGCGTTTCGACGTCAAACCGGGGCGCCTCTACCAGCCGATCCGGGTCGCGATAACCGGTACCTCGGTGTCACCTGGGATCTTCGAGTCACTCGCCGCATTGGGCCGGAAAACCGCCCTGGAGCGCATTTCCAGGGCAATTTCACGCGCAAAGCACACATTCGGCTAAACCAAAAGTCCTCGCCTGCCGATGAGGGAGCCAAATGGAGGCTTCCACCGCCCAGATCGACGCCAAGGCAGGGACTCGCGAGGCGACCGGCAAAGGAGCGTCCGGCTCGCGTGGCGCGCCGGCTCCCGGCAGCCGCCTGGCCGAGGCCTTCGAGGCCGTGGAGCGCTTTCCGGTCCTGATCGAGTCCCGCGAGCGGGTGATCACCGCCGCCACCGCGGAGACGCCGCGGGTCGGCGACCTGGTCGAAGCGGTCGAGGCCGATGTCGCCCTTACGATCTCGGTCCTGCGCTTCGCCAACCGCAGCGGCCTGGTCGCCGGCGGCGTCGCCGGGATTCCCGACGCGGTCGACGTCCTCAAGCCATCGGGCGTGCTGGCGATCGCCGGCACCGCGCCGAGCTTCGACTTCTTCGAGTCCAACGGCGGCTGGGAGCTGAAACCGGAGCGCTTCCGGGTCCACGCTCTAGCCACCCAGCGGGCCGCGGTCCAGGTCGGCCGCACGGTCGGCTGGGTCGAACGCGACGAGCTCGCCGTGGCGGCGCTGCTCCACGACGTCGGCCGGCTCGTGATCTCCCGCCTGCACCCGGGCTACAAGGTCTACTTCGACACGATCTCGCGCACCCCCGAGCAGCGCCTCAGAGACGAACGCGAGCAGCTCGGCATCGACCACGCCCTGGTTGGCGGCGTCCTCGCCCGGCGCTGGAACCTGCCGCAGCGGATCGCCGTCGCGATCGAGCGCCACCACACCGAGGACGCCGACGGCCTCGCCGCCCTCGTCGCCACCGCCGACATGGTCGCCCACTACTCCCAGGGCGAGGCGGTCTCGCCGGAGCGGCTGCGGACCAGCGCCGACCGCTGCGGCCTCGGCCAGGAGGCGCTCCGCGACCTGCTCTACGAGCTGCCCCTGAACCGCCAGGACACTTCCCGGATCAGCGAGCCGTGCCCGCTCTCGGCCCGCGAGCTCGACGTCCTCCGCCACCTCTCCGAGGGCATGGTCTACAAGCAGATCGCCGGCGAGATGCACCTCTCGGTCTCGACGATCCGCACCCACCTCCACAACGTCTACGGCAAGATCGGCGCCGTCGACCGTGCCCAGGCGGTTCTCACCGCCAGGGACCGCGGCTGGATCTAGGCCGACTCAGGGCACCCGCCCCTTCGCAGTCGCACTCACGATGACGCGCTCGACCGGCACAGTTCGCCAGCCTCCTCCTCGCGAATGGCGCCGCCATTCGCTCGTCAGAGTCCGTCGCCCTGCTTGGTCGACTCGCGCCCCCGCGAGCACGCCTGCTCGGATCGTGCGCCCTGAGTCGGAACGGCAGGATTAGTCGATCAGGGACTCGCGCATCGCGATCGCGATCGCGTGTGAGCGGTTCTTCGCCCCGAGCCGGACGAGGACGTTCTTCATGTGGGTCTTGACCGTCTCTTCGCTGAGGTCGAGCTCGCGGGCGGCGACCGTGGTCGACTCGCCGTCGGCCAGCAGCTGGAGGATCTCCCGCTGGCGCCGGGTCAGCTTGCCGCGGCTCCCTTTCGGCGGCACGCCGGGGTCGACGAAGCTCTCCTGGGCGGCGGCGGCGTCGACCGCGGCACGCAGCTGCTCGGTGCCGGCGGTGCGGGCGACGTAGGCGCAGGCGCCCGCCTGCAGAGCGACGCTGGCGATGTGGCGCTCGGCCCGCTCGCCGTGGGCGACGATGCCGAGGACCGGCGAGGAGCGGTGCAGGACCCGGATCGTCTCCTGGCCCGAGATCGCCGCCTCGCCGTTGCCGTTCTGGCGCCAGCGCATGTCGACGATCGCGACGTCGAAGTCGCCGATGTCCCGGACCAGGTCGAGTGCCTCCTCGCGGCTGCTCGTCTCGTGAACCTCGAAACCGTCCGAGAGCACTTCGCGAACTCCGAGCCGGACGAGCGGGTGATCATCGATCACAAGGCAGTGTGGGCGCTCGCTCAGGGCTGCTTCCAATCACTGGTCGGGGGTTCTGGCGCAGCGGACGGCCGGCGGCGCCCCATCTCGTCCGATCCTAGCCCAGCGCGCGAGGGTGCGGTAGAAACCGGTGGTGATCTCGATCACCTCGAAGTCGCGCTATGCAGTAGTTGCTCTCGCCGAGCTCGCCCGATCGGGGGACCGGCCGGTCCCGATCAAGGAGCTGGCCGAGCGCCGCGAGATCCCCGAGCAGTTCCTCGAGCAGCTGTTCTCGACCCTGCGCCGCGCGGGGCTGCTGGCATCCCACCGCGGCATGCGCGGCGGCTACACGCTCTCGCGCCCGCCGGAAGAGATCACCGTGCTCGAGGTCGTCCAGACCCTCGACGGCAAAATCGGCACCGAGGCCGACGAGGCCGGCGGCATCTGGGCCGAGGGAGTCGGCGCCCTGCGCAAGGTCTTCGGCCAGACGACGATCGCCGAAGTCGCCCGCCGCGAGGCCGAAGAGGCCGGCAGCGGCATGTATTTTATTTAGTTGACTTTTTTTTAGCGATCCTTACGATACGCAGGGGATCGCAATGAAGAAACTGGCCGTACTCCCATTCCTGCTGCTGTTCGCCGCGCTGACCATTGCCGGGGCGGCCGCGCCGGCGCCGGCCACGGCCCGTTGCGCGACAATTGGATTCGTTCTACCCACGGACCGCGGTCTCTACCACGACGCCGATTGCACGATTTCGAAAAAACCGAATATCAGGAGCAAAGTCAAAAACACGGGCGGGATGCCCGTGAATAACGCGCTCGAATGCGTCGAAGTTGAAGAACCGAACACCGAACAAGGCAACTGGAAAGAAGACACCTGCTCCAACAAGGGCCCGGTGCAGCGCTTTGTCCTGGCTGTCATCGCCAGCAGATTCGAATGGGCGATTGGGGAATCGACGATGTACGGGAAAGGACTTGCCACCGAATCGGTCAGCTACGCGCAGAAATCGGAAACCGAATTCACGCTGGAAGGGAAATTGCTCGGCATTGTCGTGGTCATCAAGGCGAAAAAACTCAGCAGCGAAAGCGCGCAGATCGTCGAAGCCGGCACCGACTCCGGGACTCTGGTCTTCTCCGAACTCAGCGTGACCAAACCGAGCGGCTGCTCGATCACCTCGCCGCTGAAAACGAAAGCGCTGAAAACCGAACTGGCCGAAGTCAAAGGCACCCCCTACGACAAGTTCATGCCGGCCGAAGGGTCGACGGTGGCCAGCATCGTCATCAGCGGCTGCGCGATCACCGGCAGCTACTCGCTGACCGGCAGCTTCTACGGCCAGGTGGAACCGCTGACCACTGAACTCTCGTCGCAGCCCGTGACCTTCTCGAAAGCGATCAACGAAGCCGCGGGGGGAGCGCTGTTCTTCGGCAAAGAACCCGTCTCGCTGGGCGGGCAAGCCACCTATTCGCTCTCTGGCGAAAACTCCGGCGAAAAATTCGGCGCGTACTGACTCTCCGTGTTTTCTCGCCCCGGAGGGCGCGGCAATTGATTTGATCTGCGTCGTGCTGCGCCAGCCGACGGCCGCTGACGAGGAGGGCTACCTGCGGGTCTTCCTGCGACCGGAGGTCAACGCCTGGTTGCGGCCGGACCCGTTCCCGGACCTCGAGGCCGAGGACGTGCGGGCGATGCTCGGCGACGACATCCGCCAGTGGCACGACCACGGCTACGGGCCGTGGGCGGTGGTCGAGGAGGGCAGCGATCTGTATCTGGGACGTGTGGGATTGCGCAGCACCGTCGTCGAGGGAGCGGAAATGGTCGAGCTGGCCTGGACCATCGACCCCGATCGCCAGGGCGAGGGGCTGGCCACGGAGGCGGCCCGGGAGGGCCTCGATCTCGCCCGCAGGATGGGCCTCGGCGAGGTGGTCGCGCTCGCCCTGCCGACCAACTACGCCTCGCGCGCGGTCGCCGAGAAGCTCGGCCTCCCCTGCGAAGGCAAGATCATGCACGCCGGCCTGCCGCACGTGATCTACCGGCAGCCCCTGCCCTAGGCGGCCTAGAGTTCCCCGCCATGGCTGAAAGCCGAAAAGAGGGCGGGCGATGAGGATCGGGGCGGAGGCGTCGGCGGTCGTCGGCGGGACGCCGATGGTGATGCTCGACCGGATGGCAGAAGGACTCGGCGGCCAGGTCTGCGTCAAGCTCGAGTACTTCAATCCCGGCGGTTCGGTCAAGGACCGGATCGGGGTGGCGATGATCGACGCCGCCGAGGCGGAGGGCCTGCTGCGGCCGGGGCGCTCGGTCGTCGTCGAGCCGACCAGCGGCAACACCGGGATCGCCCTGGCAATGGTCTGCGCGGCGCGCGGCTACGAGCTGATCCTGACCCTGCCCGAGGGGATGAGCCGCGAGCGGGCAAAGCTGCTGCGCGCCTACGGGGCCGAGGTGCGGGAGACGCCCTCGCTGGGCGGGATGAACGAGGCGGTGACGCTCGCCGAGGAGATCAAGGAGCAGCGCAAGGCGTTCATGCCGATGCAGTTCTCCAACCCCGCCAATGCCGAGGCCCACCGGCGCACCACCGCAGAGGAGATCTGGGCCGACACCGACGGCCAGATCGGCGCCTTCGTCGCCGGGGTCGGGACCGGCGGCACGATCACCGGCGTCGGCCAGATGCTGGCCGAACGGGCGCCGGAGGCGCTCGTCGTCGCGCTCGAGCCGGCCAGCTCGCCGGTTCTCTCCGGCGGCCCGCCCGGGCCGCACAAGATCCAGGGGATCGGCGCCGGCTTCGTCCCCGCGGTGCTCGACCGCGAGGTGATCGACGAGGTGCTCGCGGTCAGCGACGAGGACGCGCTCGAGACCGCGCGCCTGGCCGCCCGCGAGGAGGGGGTGCTGGCCGGGATCTCGGCCGGCGCCAACATCTGGGCGGCGCTGCAGGTCGCGGCCCGGCCGGAGATGGCCGGCAAGCGCGTGGTGACGATCGTCTGCGACTCGGGCGAGCGCTACATGTCCCTACCCTTTTTCGCACCATGATCCGACGCTTCCTGCGCGAGATCAGAGCCGACGTCGCGGCCGCGCGCGACCGTGATCCCGCGGCCCGGAACGTCTCGACCTTCGAGATCCTGACCAGCTGGGCCGGGGTGCAGGCGCTGCTGGCGCACCGCCTCGCGCACGTGCTGGCGCTCCGGGGCGTGCCGTTGGCGCCGCGGACGATCGCCTACCTGACCCGGGCAATCACCGGGGTCGAGATCCACCCGGCGGCGGAGATCGGCAGCGAGTTCTTCATCGACCACGGCTCCGGCGTCGTGATCGGCGAGACGGCGCGGATCGGCGACCGCGTCACCCTCTACCAAGGGGTCACCTTGGGCGGCACCGGCTTCCAGCGCGGCAAGCGCCACCCGACGCTCGGCGACAACGTCACCGTCGGCTCCGGCGCCAAGCTGCTGGGGCCGATCGCGGTCGGCGACGGCGCCAAGATCGGCGCCAACACCGTCGTCGTCGAGGACGTGCCTCCCGGGGCGACCGTGGTCGGCAACCCCGGCCACCCGGTCCGGGTCGAAGGCAAGCGGGTCGAAGGCCCCGACGCCGACTGGATCCACCTGCCGGACCCGATCGCCGACGCGATCAAGGGGCTCTCGGGCCGGATCGCCGAACTCGAGCAGCGCCTGGCCGAGCTCGACGGCCGCGACGACGAGGGCGGAGACAGCACCGAGATCAGCCCCCGTACCGGTCGCTCCTCCGCCGGCGGCTGACAGCCGTGGCGCTTTTGTTCACGCAGTGTGGACAAAAGCGCCACGCGGAGCGAATGGGCCGCAATTCAAGGGATTCCGGTCGCGGCCGACGAACAGGGGCGGACCAGTCCACCACCGAAAGGAACACCTTTGTCCTGGCAACGACTTCTCGTCCCGCTCTCGATCCTCGTCCTCGCGCTCGGCCTCGCGGCTTGCGGCGGTGGTGGCGAAAGCGAAGAAGACAAGATCACCAACGCGATCGAAACCGCGGCGACCAGCACCAACCCCGTGGTCTGCACCGAACTGCAGACCCAAGGCTTCGTCGAACAGACCCAGGGCGAAGAAGGCAAGGCGGCCGTCAAGTCATGCGAAAAAGAGGCAAGCGACGGCTCCAATAACCCGGACTCGGTCAAAGTGACCAAGGTCGAAGTCGACGGCTCCAATGCGACCGCCGACGCCGCCTTCGTCGGCGGCAGCTTCGACGGCCAGACGCTCGCAGTCGCCCTGGTCGAAGAGGACGGCGACTGGAAGCTCGACGAAGCCACCGGCTTTGCCAAGTTCGACAAGGCGAAGCTGATCGAGGCGTTCACCTCCTCGCTCGAAGAAGAAAAGGTCGAACCCGAACTCGCCTCGTGTCTTACGGAAGCCTTTGAAGAAGCCGAACAGGGTGAATTCGAAGAACTCATCCTCGGGGGCTCTTCGCAGCCGATCGTCGAACTCGCCGAAGCCTGCGAAGGGAAGTAGCGCGCCGGCCCGTCTCCCGGAGGCCCCCGCCGAGTCCGTGGCTATGCTCGGCGGGTGAGCCTCCAGGGCGAGTTCAGCCTTCCTGACGAGCCGGCCGAAGCGCCCGACGCGGCGCCGACCGAGGCCGGGGCAGACCGCGTCGAGCGGCTGCTGGCGGGGCTCAACCCGCCCCAGCGCGAGGCGGTCGAGCACAGCGAGGGCCCGCTGCTGGTCCTCGCCGGGGCCGGCTCGGGCAAGACCCGGGTGCTGACCCACCGGATCGCCTACCTGCTGGCGACCGGCGCCGCCCGGCCCGGTGAGATCCTCGCGATCACCTTCACCAACAAGGCGGCGGCGGAGATGCGCGAGCGCGTCGCCCAGCTGATCGGCCGCTCGGTGCGGGCGATGTGGGTGACGACGTTCCACTCGGCCTGCGCGCGGATGCTGCGCGCCGACGCCGAGCGGCTTGGCTACTCGCGCGGCTTCACGATCTACGACGAGGCCGACTCGCTGCGGATGCTGAAACGCTGCCTCTCGGAGCTCGGCGTCGACCCGAAGCGGTACCCGCCGCGGGCGGTGCGCTCGAAGATCTCCGGGGCCAAGAACCAGCTGATCGACGCCGACAGCTACGCGCAAACGGCGTCCGGCCCGTTCGAGGAGGTCGTCGCCGAAGCCTTCCCGCTCTACGAGAAGCGGATGCTCGAGGCCAACGCGATGGATTTCGACGACCTCCTCGTCCGCACCGTCAACGCGCTCGAGCTCTACGAGGAGGTGCGCGAGCGCTGGCGCTGCACGTTCCGCCACGTCCTCGTCGACGAGTACCAGGACACCAACCACGCCCAGTACCGCCTGCTCCAGCTCTTGGCCTCAGAGCACGGGAATCTGATGGTGGTCGGCGACGAGGACCAGTCGATCTACGGGTTCAGATACGCCGACATCCACAACATCCTCGACTTCGATCGTGACTTCCCCGACGCCGGAGTGGTCAAGCTCGAGCAGAACTACCGCTCGACCGGGACGATCCTCGAGGCCGCCAACGCGGTCGTCGAGCACAACCGCGAGCGGCGACCGAAGGCACTGTGGACCGAAGCCGAGGCGGGGGAGAGGATCATGCTCTCCGAACTGGCCGACGAGCACGAGGAGGCGCGCTGGGTCGCCGGTGAGGTCGAGCGGCTCGGCGACGAGGAGGAGGTTGCGCGCTCCGACGTCGCCGTCTTCTACCGGACCAACGCGATGAGCCGCGTGGTCGAGGACACGCTCAACCGCTTCAACGTCCCCTACCAGGTGATCGGCGGCACCAAGTTCTACGACCGGACCGAGGTCAAGGACGCGATCGCCTATCTGAGCCTGCTGCAGAATCCCGCCGACCAGGTCTCCTTCGGGCGGGTCGTCAACGTCCCCCGCCGCGGGATCGGCAACACCAGCCAGGGGCGGCTGGCCTCCTACGCCAACACCGCCGGATTGACGATCTGGGAGGTGATGGAACGGGCCGAGGAGGTGCCGGGCCTGGGCGCCGCGGCGATCAAGGCGGTCGGCCGCTTCTACGAGACGATGGACCTGCTGCGGGCGCGCGTCGACGCCGGGGCACCGGTCGCCGAGATCCTGCGAGCGGTGCTGAGCGAGACCGGCTACCTGGAAGCGCTTTCAGCCGAGCGCACGGTCGAGGCGGAAGGGCGGGCCGAGAACCTCGAGGCGCTGGTCGAGGGGGCCGCCGAGTTCGACCTCGAGCGCGAGCGGGAGGGGGAGGCCGAGGTGCCGCCGCTGGAGGGCTACCTGCAGCAGATCTCGCTGCTCTCCGACCAGGACTCGCTCGAGGACAAGCAGGAGCTGGTGACGCTGATGACCCTCCACAACGCCAAGGGGCTGGAGTACGACGCGGTCTTCGTGATCGGCTGCGAGGACGGTGCCTTCCCCCACATGCGGGCGCTGGAAGAGGGCGGCGAAGAAGAGGAGCGGCGCCTCTGTTACGTCGCCATCACCCGCGCCCGCAAGCGCCTCTACCTGACCTGGGCGAAGGAGCGGCGGCTGTTCGGCCGCGCCGAGTACAACCTGCCCTCGCGCTTCATCGACGAGCTGCCGGTCGAGTTGACCGAGCGCCGGACGACGGTGCCGGCCGGCGGCGGCGGGATGACCTGGGACGCGCCGTCGGGCGCCGGCGCCGAGCCGGTCGATCCGGGTCCGGCGCTGGAGCTGGGGGTCGGCGACGACGTCGTCCACGCCAGCTTCGGCGACGGCGTCGTCACGGCGGTCGAGCCCGGCGGGGTGATCGTGGTCCGCTTCTCCGGCGACGGCACCGAGCGCAAGCTGATGGCCGACTACGCCCCGATCAGGAAGCGGTGAGGCGATGGCCGCGACGGTGATCGACGGCAAGGCGGTGGCAGCGCGGTTCCGCGAGGAAGTGGCGCGCGAGGTGGCCGCGATGCCCTCTCCGCCGGGCCTGGCGACGATCCTCGTCGGCGACGACCCCGCCTCCGCGGTCTACGTGCGGATGAAGCGCGAGGACTCGGCGGAGGTCGGGATCGAGTCCTTCCACCACGAGCCGCCGGCCGACGTCAGCCAGGAGGATCTGCGCACCCTGATCGAGTCGCTGAACGGCGACGATCGCGTCGACGGCATCCTCCTGCAGCTGCCGCTGCCCGGTCACCTCGACCAGGACCCGCTGATCGGCGCGATCGACCCCGCCAAGGACGTCGACGGCCTCACCCCGCTCAGCGCCGGCCTCCTCGCCCAGGGCCGCGAGGCTCTGGTTTCGTGCACGCCGCGCGGGGTGATGGAGCTGCTGCGCGAGACGGGCGTCGAGCTCGAAGGTGCGCGGGCGGCCGTCGTCGGCCGGTCGATCCTGGTCGGCAAGCCGCTGGCGGCGCTGCTGCTGGCCGCCAACGCGACCGTTACCCACTGCCACTCGCGCACCCGCGACCTCGCCGCCGTCTGCCGCGAGGCGGACGTCCTGATCGCCGCCGCCGGCTCGCCGGCGCTGATCACCGCCGAGATGGTCAAGCCCGGCGCGGTCGTGATCGACGTCGGCACCAACCGCGGCGAGGACGGCCTCGTCGGCGACGTCGACTTCGGCCCGGTCAGCGAGGTGGCGGGGGCGATCACGCCGGTGCCGGGCGGGGTCGGGCCGATGACCCGCGCGATGCTGCTCGTCAACACGCTGCAGGCAGCGCGGCGCCGCCGCGGGTTGTAGTTTCGTCACGACCTGTCAGCCCGAACGGGGAGGATTGACGTGGATCTGGACAAGCTCGGCCTGGGAGAGAAGATCGCCTCGGCTTCGGCGATCGCGCTCTTCATCTTCATGTTCTTCGACTGGTTCACCGCCGAAGCGTCCGGGAAGGCCGGCTCCTTCACGGTGAGCGCGAGCGAAGGAGGCAACGCCTGGGACGCACTCGACAACATCCCGATCTTCCTGATGATCGTGATCATCGCCGTGCTCGTCCTCGCGGCGCTGCGCCTAGCCGACGCGAATTGGGAGCCGCCGTTCCCGGCCAGCGTGGCGGTCGCCGTGCTCGGCGCGATCTCGGTCCTGTTGATCCTCTACCGGATCATCGACCCGCCCGGAGAAGAAGTCAGCTTCCAGGGGGTGTCGGTCGATGTCAGTCCGGCCTTCGGGATCTTCATCAGCCTGATCGCCGCCGCCGGCATCACCTACGGCGGCTACCGGGCGATGCAGGAAGAAGGGGTGAGCATCGGCGGTGCCGGGACCTCGCCGCCAACGCCGCCGCAGGCCTGAGGCGCCGCCCCTCGCTGGGGCGCGCCGCCGCTTTGCCGAGCTGACCTCGGGGGAATGGATCGCCGCGATCGCGGCGATCCTCCTCTTCGTCTTCACGTTCTTCGACTGGTACGGGTACGAACAGCGCGGCAACCTCCTGTTCCTGATCGACCTTTTCGGATTCCCCGCCAACGCCTGGGACAAGCTCGGCGTGATCCCATGGATCCTGGTGACGGCGGTCGTCGCCGCGATCGGGATGGCGGCGCTGCGGATCGTGGGCTCGAAGCGGGAATCGGCGATTCCGCCGAGTGCCATCGTCACGGTGCTCGGTGGCTTGGCGGTGCTCCTGGTCGGCTACCGGATCATCGATCCGCCTGGGATCCCGGAGGTGAGCGGGGCCTCGCTGCGGATCACGGTCGAGTACGGCGCCTACCTGTCGCTGGCGGCCGCAGCCGGCATTTCGATCGGCGGTTACCGGGCGATGGGCGAGCGCGGCACCTCGTTCGCGAAGGTGGCAGACGAGCTGGCTAGTGAGCAACCGCGGCCGCGGAAGGGCGCACCGAAGCGCTCGCCACGTCGCGAGCCACGTGCTTTGCGAAAGCAATCACGGTCATCATCGGATTGACCCCGACCGAGGTCGGGAACAGCGAGGCGTCGGCGACGTAGAGGCCGTCGGTGCCGTGGACCGAGCCGTCCGGGGCGCAGACGCCCTGGCGCGGGTCGGCGGCGATCCGGGCCGTGCCCATCGGGTGGAAGGCCTCGAGCCGCAGCTCCGAGGGCTTGAAGGTCGTCGCCTCGAACTCGGCCAGGTCACCCGGCTTCAGCACGCCGACCCGGGGGATGTTCGGGTAGACCTCGGTGGCGCCGGCGGCGAAGTGGATTTCGGCGGCGCGGGCGATCCCGAAGGCGAGCCGGCCGGCGTCCTCGCGGCTGAGCGCGTAGGAAGCGCGCAGCGAGCCCCGCGAGCCGAGCCCGACCCGGCCCGAGGAGTGGTCGGAGAGGTGGACCCCGATCGAGCCGATGTGGCCGAAGTCGAGCATCGCTTCCTGGTGGCTGCGGCCGGCCCCGAGCAGCCAGGCGCCGCCGAAGGCGAGCGGCGTGAAGGTCGCCTCGAGCAGGATCCGCTGCTCCTCCCACTCGTCGACGTAGAAGCTCTGCATCACCCCGTCCCAGCCGCGGACCTCCTCCTCGTAGCGGGCGCCGATCCAGCAGGCGGGGTGGATGTGGAGGTTGCGGCCGACCTGGCCGCCGCCGAGCCCTGACCGCTGCAGAAGCTCCGGCGTCCCCAGTGCCCCGCCGGCCACGATCACCGCCCGCCGCGCGCGCACCTGCGCCCGAGGTTGCCTTGCATCCCGCATGGCGGGATCAAGGGCAACCTCGACGCCGACCGCGCGGCCGTTCTCGAGCAGGACCCGGGTTGCCTCGACGCCGGCGCGGACCCGAGCCCCGGCGGCCGCCGCGCGCGGCAGGTAGCTGACGTGCATGCCGCGCTTGGCGTCGATCCGGCAGCCGAACGGGCAGGAGCTGCACTGCACGCAGCTGCCGGCGTTGCGGGAGATCGGGGCGCCGCTGGCGCCGATCGCCGCCGCCCCCTCCATCGCCAGTTGGCCGTTGCGGCCCATCCGCTCGGGGTCGAGCTGGGTGACGTGGAGGAACTCCTCTGCCTCGGCGAAGTCGGCGTCGAGCTCGTGCGCCCACTCGATCCCGAAGCGCCGGCGCCAGTCCTCGAGCACCGGCTCGGGAGCGCGGAAGCAGGTGCCGGAGTTGATCACGGTGGTGCCGCCGACGACTTTCGCGACCGGCACCGGGATCGGCGGCTTGCCGTCGGCGATCGTCAGGCCGCCGTCGCGGTAGAGGCTGGCGATCGCCTCCAGGTGGTCGCCCGGGTAGCTGTCGCGGTCGTAGTGCCGGCCCGCCTCGAGCACCAGCACATCGAGGCCGGCCTCGGCCAGCTCGGCGGCGGCAACCGCGCCGCCGGCGCCCGAGCCGACGATGACGACGTCGCATTCCTCGCCATCGCCCCGCGGCGCCGTGTCGCCGAGCGAGCCGGCGGGCTCCGGCAGCGTCCCGTCGGCGCGCCCGCAGGAGATCTCGAACCCGATCGCTTTCTCGACCGCCGGCGTCACCGCGTAGCCGAGGGTCGAGAAGACCTTCGCCATCAGCAGCAGGTCGTGCTTGATCGGCGAGCGCGATTTCTCCAGCTTGCGCAGGAAGCGCTCGCGGTGCTCGGCGCCCATCCGGCTGAAGCGGCGCGGGAACGGCAGCCACTCGAAGGCGCGCAGGCCGAGCCGCAGGCGCAGCAGGACCCGCGGCGAGACCGAGCCGAGGAACCTGGCGACCGGCCCGGAGACGTCGACGTCGCGCTCGGCCACCGGCAGGCCGGCGACGCCCGGCGCCATCGCCGCGCAGATCGCGCTCAGGGTCCGTTGCTCAGCGGCCGCCAGCCCCGGCGGGCGCTGTCAACCGGGGTCGATCGGGCGGCCGATCCGCCCGGCGAGCACGTACAGGCCCAGCGCCAGCAGCGCCAGGGAGCCGTCGACGAGGAAGTTGAGCAGGCAGATGAAGACCGGTTCCTGGATCAGGAAGAAGGCGAGGGTGCCGAGCGAGGAGGCGGTCTTGCCGGCGGCGAGGACGAGCAGCAGCGGCCGGTAGCGGACGACGTCGGTCTGCGCCAGCAGGCAGATGCCGGTGATCACGACCATGTAGGCGAAGGCCAGCGCCAGCCAGAAGTACTCCTGCGTGTGCGGGGCGCGGGTGTCGTTGCCGAACCATTCGCCGACGTCGGAGATCACGTCGAGGACGCCGCTGGGGACGACGAGGAAGAGGAGCCCGACGACCGCGAACGTCGCTGCCAAAAGGCGCAGGTTGAGGACGACGAATCTCTCGGCCGCTGGTCCCTGCATGCCGGCACCATAACTGGCCACGCAGCCAGTAACCAGCCCTGCCTAGAATCACCGCCGTGATCGACCGCGAGCAGGTTCTCCACGTTGCCCGCCTGGCCCGGCTGCGCCTCTCCGACCAGGAGGTCGAGAAGATGGCCGGCGAGCTATCCGGGATCCTCGAGCACGTCGACCGGATCGGCAGCCTCGACCTCGAGGGGGTCGAGCCGACCTCTCACGTCGTCGCCCTGGAGAACGTCTGGCGCGCCGATGAGCCGCGGCCGAGCCTGCCCCAGGCCGTCGCCCTCGCCAATGCCCCCGAACCGCAGGACGGCGCCTTCCGCGTCCCCTCGCCGCAGGCCGACGCCTGATGGCCGGCGTCCTCGACCTGAGCGTCGCCGAAGCGGCGGCGCGGATCGCCGCCACCGAGCTCTCGGCGGCCGAGTACTTCGCCGCCTGGCACGAGGCGGCGCTCGGCGACGAGCTCAACGCCTACCTCTTCCAGGTCGATCACCCCGCCGCCCAGCAGGCGATCGACGGCCCGCTCGGCGGCATCCCGGTCGCGGTCAAGGACATCTTCACGACCGCGGGCTCGCCGACCACCGCCGGCTCGAGGATCCTCGAGGGCTACCAGCCGCCATATACGGCGACCGCGGTGCGCAGGCTCGACGCCGCCGGCGCCCGCGTCCTCGGCAAGACCAACATGGACGAGTTCGCGATGGGCTCCTCGAACGAGAACTCGGCCTACGGGCCGGTGCTCAACCCCTGGGACCGGGGTCGGGTCCCCGGCGGCTCCTCCGGCGGCTCGGCGGCGGCGGTCGCCGGCGGCCTCGCCCCCTGCGCGCTCGGCACCGACACCGGCGGCTCGATCCGCCAGCCCGCCTCGCTCTGCGGGATCGTCGGCCTGAAGCCGACCTACGGCGCGATCTCCCGCTACGGGATGATCGCCTTCGCCTCCTCGCTCGACCAGTGCGGGCCGCTGACCCGCGACGTCACCGACGCGGCGCTGCTGCTGGCGGCGCTCGAGGGCCGCGACTCCTGCGACTCCACCTCGGTCGGGATCGAGGGCGGGATCGTCGCCCCCAGCCGCGAGGACCTCAGCGGGCTGCGCTTCGGGGTCCCGCGGGAGCTCGCCCGCGACGCCGTCGACGCCGGCGTCCGCGAGGTCTTCGAAGCGACCCTGAAGCGGATCGAGGGGCTCGGCGGTGAGATCACCGAGGTCGGGCTGCCGAATGCTGAGCACGGGATCTCCGCCTACTACGTGATCGCCCCGGCGGAGGCCTCGTCGAACCTCGCCCGCTACGACGGCGTCCGCTACGGGATGCGCGCGGGCGGCGACGGCGACCTGCTCGAGATGTACGAGACGACCCGCTCGCAGGGGTTCGGCGACGAGGTCAAGCGGCGGATCATGCTCGGCACCTACGCGCTCTCCTCCGGCTACTACGACGCCTACTACGGGCAGGCGCAGAAGGTCCGCACGCGGATCGCCGAGGACTTCAGGGCGGCCTTCGCCGAGGTCGACTTCGTCGTCACCCCGACCTCGCCCTCGGTCGCCTTCGGCCTCGGCGAGAAGACCGACGACCCGCTGGCGATGTACCTGAACGACTTCTTCACGGTGCCGATGAGCCTTGCCGGGATTCCGGCGATCTCGCTGCCGGCCGGACTCGCCGCGCCCGAGGGCGGCGGCCCGCAGCTGCCGGTCGGCTTCCAGATTGCGGCGCCGGCCTTCGCCGAGCAGAAGCTGCTCGAGGCCTCGTTCGCGCTCGAGCAGGCGGTTGGGTTCGCCGCCTCGGCGCCGGTCCCGTACCTGATGGGCAACGGGGAGGTGGGCGCCGGTGACTGAGCTGGAGGCCGTGATCGGGCTGGAGATCCACGTCCAGCTGGCGACGAAGACGAAGATGTTCTGCGGCTGCGAGCTCTCCTTCGGCGACGAGCCGAACACCCACACCTGCCCGATCTGCCTCGCCCATCCCGGCGTGCTGCCGGTTCCCAACGAGCAGGCGATCAGGTACGCGCTGCAGATCGGCGCCGCGCTGGAGTGCGAGATCGCCCCCCGCTCGATCTTCCACCGCAAGCAGTACTTCTATCCCGACAGCCCGAAGGCGTACCAGATCAGCCAGTACGACATCCCGATCTGCGGCGCGGGCAGGCTCGGCCAGGTGCGGATCCACCGCGCCCACCTCGAGGAGGACGCGGCGAAGACGATCCACGTCGGCGACTCGGGCCGGATCCACGGCTCCGCCGCCTCGCTCGTCGATTTCAACCGCGGCGGTACGCCGCTGGTCGAGATCGTCACCGAGCCCGACCTGCGCGACGCCGCCGAAGCGGCAGAGTGGGCGCGCCTGCTGCGCGAGACGGTGCGCCAGCTCGGCGTCTCCGACGTCAACATGGAGGAGGGGAGCCTGCGCGTCGACGCCAACGTCTCCGTCCGTCCCGCCGGCTCGCAGGAGCTGGGGACGAAGACCGAGCTGAAGAACATGAACAGCTTCCGCTTCCTGCAGCGCGGGATCGAAGCCGAGCTCGAGCGCCAGCGCGAGCTGGTCGGGGCGGGGGGGACGGTCGAACAGGAGACGCTCCACTTCGATCCCGCCAGCGGCCACCTGACCTCGCTGCGCTCGAAGGAGGAAGCCCACGACTACCGCTACTTCCCCGAGCCCGACCTGGTCCCGATCGTGCCCGGCGAGGAGATGCTGCGCGAAGCCCGCGAGGCGCTGCCGGAGCTGCCGGCGGCGCGGATCGAGCGCTACGTCAGCGAGCTCGGCCTCGCCGACGACGTCGCCGCAACGCTGGCCGCCGACCCGGAGACCGCCGCCTACTTCGAGCAGGTAGACACCGACGCAGCGGAGGTCGAGCCGAAGGTGGTCGCCAACTGGGTGACGGGCGAGCTGACGGCGGCGCTCCGCGAGGCCGGCGCCGAGGGCGGCGCGGCCGAGTCGAAGGTGACGCCGGCGGCGCTGGCCGAGCTGGTCACGCTGGTCGCCCGCAAGACGATCTCCCACGGCAGCGGCAAGACCGTGCTCGCGGCGCTGGTCGCCGAGGGCGGCGACGCCGAGGCGATCGTCGAGCGCGAGGGGCTGGCGATGGAGGGGGACGGCGACGAGCTGGCGGCGATCGTCGCCCAGGCGATCGCGGCCGACCCCGCCGCCGCCGAGCAGATCCGCGCCGGCAACGGCAAGGCGATCGGCGCGATCGTCGGCGCCGTGATGCGCGAGACCAAGGGCCGCGCCGACGGCGGCGAGGTCAACCGCCTGATCCGCGAGCAGCTGGGGTGAATGGTCGCCGTTAAACCGCGTTGGCAGTTTGCGGCTCGATTTGCCGCCGCCGCTGAAGGACGGGCGTTCTCAGGTACATGATCCGGAGTGACCCGGTTTCTCCGCGCGGATCGATGTCGATGACGTGCCCTGCGATGCAGTAACCGTTCTTGAATCGGACCATCAGGAGGTGGCGAATGCGATGGTCGATTTCACCAATCTTCCTCCCCGTGCTGATGTGAACCGACGGAGGCTCGCCAGCCCGAATCTGAACCGCCGCGCCGATCGCGAGGCCTGCCGGACGGGCCATGGTGAACAAGATGTCTTCGACGTCGAAGCGATCCGAATTGTCGAATTGCCGTCGAGCGCGTCGTTGCGCGAAGGTCCTGCCATCCCAATCTCTGCAATCCCCCCACCGCGGCTCAGCGGGCGGACGCAGGCTGAGCCATGTCTCGTCGGCTTCCGGCATCGCCCAGATTCCGGACCGCACGCGCTCAGTGTGTGAACCTTGTTGCAACACGAGGCAACAGAATTGCGAGAGCTGCGGACGGAATCGCCTTCGACTCAGACCGCAGGCGTGACATCCGCGTCCGTGAATAGCCTCATCTGGGTGGCCGAGCCGATCGAACAGCCCGTCGAGTTGCTTGCGGAGCAGAGCAAGAAGCTCCTTCGCCTGATCGAGGAAGAGCAGCAGCAGATCAACGTTTGCCAGGAGATGCTGGAGCGATTGGTCGAGGAACGCGACCGGCACGAACATTCGCTTCGAGAAATCGAATCCGTGCTCGGTACCTCGGCACAGATCAAACTTGAAGATGTCTCGCGGCGGCTGCGCGGCCAGCGGATCTGGGAAGTGGCGGTTGAAGTCCTCGCCGACGAGCGCGGAGGCGAAGAGGTTCACTACAAAGAGTGGTTCGAGCTGTTCAGAAGCCAGGGACATCTCATCGTCGGTAAGGATCCGATGAACACCTTTCTGACCCAGATCAACCGATCCCCCGCCGTGAGGCGAGTCGGCAAGCGCACCGGCCGGTACAGGCTCCGGGGGAGCTTTCGGCGGGAAAACGTGCCACCTGCAACTTTGTAACAAGTTGTTACAAGCTTGCTAGGCTGGGCTCATGGCCTGGAACGTAGTCATCGCCGGCGGTGGTTTCGGAGGGGCGGCGGCTGCGCGGGAGCTGGAGCGGCTGATGCCGAAGCAGGCGGCCCGGCTGGTGCTGGTAAACGAGACCAACTTCGCGCTCTACACGCCGTTCCTGCCCGAGGCGGCGGCGGGAACGCTGGAGCCGCGCCATGTGGTCACGCCGCTGCGCGACATTCTCAAGCGGACGTACCTGCGGCTCGGGCGGATCGTCGGCCACGACCCGGCGGCGAAGACGGTCGAGCTGCGCGCCAAGTACGGCGAGACCGAGACGCTGCCCTACGACCAGCTGCTGATCGCGCTGGGCTCGGTCTCGCGGACGCTGCCGGTTCCCGGCCTGGCCGAGCACGCGGTCGGCTTCAAGAGCCTCGCCGACGCGATCTACCTGCGCAACCACGTGATCGAGACGCTGGAGGAAGCGAACGCGACCGAGAATCCCGCCCGCCGCGACCAGTTGCTCACCTACGTCTTCGTCGGCGGCGGCTACGCCGGCCTCGAGGCGCTGGCCGAGCTGCAGGACTTCGCTGCCGACGCGATGGACTCCTACCCGCGCGCCCGCCTGCACGGGATGCGCTGGGTGCTGGTCGAGGCCGCCGACCGCGTCCTGCCCGAGATCGAGCCCGAGCTCGCTGCCTACGCCGTGCACGAGCTGCGCGGGCGCGGCATCGATATCCGCATGAGCACCACCCTGGAGGAGGTCGGCGCCGACTTCGCCCGCCTCTCGAGCGGCGAGACCCTGCCGACCCAGACCGTGGTCTGGACCGCGGGCGTCGCCCCGCAGCCGATCCTCGAGGACCTCGAGCTGCCACTGGACGAGCGCGGCCGCGTCCGGGTCGACTCCTTCCTCAAGGTCGAGGGCCTCGACTCGGTCTGGGCGATCGGCGACGCCGCCGCCGCTCCCGACCCGCGCGGCGGCTTCGCGCCGCCGACCGCCCAGCACGCGGTCCGCCAGGGACCGGTCGTCGCCCGCAACATCGCCGCCGAGCTCGGCGTCGGCTCATCGCGGCCGTTCGAGTACGAGAGCCAAGCCTCCTTCGTCAACCTCGGCCGCTACAAGGCGGTCGGCAAGATCGGTGACCGCACCTTCCGCGGCTTTCCCGCCTGGTGGCTTGCCCGCAGCTACCACATGAGCCAGATCCCGGGCACCGCCCGCAAGGTCCACGCGATCCTCGACTGGACCGCCGGGCTGCCGTTCAAGCGCGATATCGCCGAGGTCGGCGAGATCGGCCGCCCCAAGCGCCTCGGCTGATCACGCTCGCAACATTGACCACGCCAGGGTGTGGTCAATGTTGCGAGCAGTAACTGAGGCCTCATCCTCGACTTACGTCCAGGTGAAGCCACACACCGAGATTCGCGGTCTCTCCGTTGGCTCTGCCGGCTATGTAGGCGCGGCAGATTCCGGTTCCCTGTTCGCGAATTCCATCGATGATCGCGGGTCCGTAGGTGCGTGCATCGGATCTGGATAGGTACCCCACGCAACGTCCCTCGATCTGGACCATGACCGCGTTGGAATCGTGCGGGTTCGTCGGCTCGGGGACCAACTCTGCGATGCAGTCGAAGCCCACGTCTTCGCCCGGCTTTGCTCCGCAGGCTGAGCGAATCGCATCCTGGTAGTGCGACTCCCCAACTATGGCGATGCGCTCCTCGTGGCCGATTCGTCTTGGGATTTCGAACGATGGTTCCTCTGACGCAGAACTCACGCCGAGAAGTCGTGCCAACAGGCCCACCTGCTTCCTCCCGTCCGTCGTAGAAGCGAAGCAGCGTAGATGGAGAGAAATACTCCGCTGTTGGCCCCGGCGCCGCCTATTCGACGACGAGAGTCGTGTGCATGCCTTCTTTGTCGTGTTCGAGCAGGCTGCACCAGAGCCGGTAGGTCCCCGGCGGCAGTTCGAAGCTGGCGCTCTGCTGCTGCCCGGGCAGCGCGTTGGCGAGCTGGTAGATCGGTTCGCCTTCGCTTCCCTCTCGCTGCAGGTTGAGGTTGTGGGGGTCTTCGCCCTGATTGTTGAGCTCGACCCTGACCTTGCCGCTGCGCGTGCTGGGCCGGCTCAGGGTGTAGCCGAAATCGCCGAGAGCGTCGTCGGCGGTGACCCCGACGACGTTCGCTTCCGGTTCGGGCTGCGTCGGGCTCGGGGGTGCGGGCGCCGGCGGCGCCACCGGGACCGTGTAGGCCGGCGCCTGCGTTTCTTCGCAGGTCCACCAGTGGCGGATGCGGACCACGCGCCGCACCCGGCCGCGGCGGAAGACGTGCTTGACGACGCGCTTGGCGTGGCGGTGCCAGACGCAGTCCGCCGCCGCCGCGCGCTCCCCGTGCGGGGTGATGCCGCCGGCCGGGACCAGCGCCGTGATCGCGAGCAGCGCCGCGCAGGCCGCGGCGAGCGCTGCCGCGCGGACACCGAGCCAGCGCCGCGCACTCATGCCACCAGCGTCGGCCGGGCGAAGCCGGAGGCGCCGGGGATGATCGCGGCGGCGTCGAATTCGAGCCACTGCTCGAGCAGCGAGCAGTACATCCCGCGGAAGTCGCTGGTGACGCGGAGGTTGTCGTTGCCGTCGAGTTTTTCGAGGCCGGGGAATTCGCCGACCATCTCGCCCTTGGATTTTGAGCCGATCACGAAGGCGCAGCCGGCGGCGCCGTGGTCGGTCCCTTCCGAGCCGTTCTCTTCCGGCCGCCGCCCGAACTCGCTCCAGACCTCGACCAGGACCCGGTCCGCCAGCCCCCGTTTTTCGAGGTCGCGCTGGAAGGCGAGCAGACCTTCGCAGGTTTCGCGCAGGTTGCGTTCGAGGTCTTCCGCTTGGCCGGAGTGGGTGTCGTAGCCGCCGGCGGCGCGGATCGTCACCACCCGCATCGGCAGCCCGAAGGCGATGTAGGCGGCGAGGCCTTCGAGCTTGTGGGCGAAGTAGTTGTCCGGGTAGGTGATCTGGCTGTTGAATTTGCCGACGTTGGCGAGTTCGGTGCGCAGCTTGTCGGTCTGCGAGGTCGCCCGCCGCACCTGGTTCATCGCCGGCGAGTCGGAACCCAAGGAGCCGAACTTGGCGAAGCTCTTGAACATCTCCTTGTCGACCGGTTCGCCGGCCGCCGACCAGAGGTCGTAGCCGTCGACGCTGTCGATCGAGGCGACCGGCTTTTCCGCGGTGGCGATCATCGGCGACAGCGTGCCGTCCATCGACAGTCCCTGCAATGGGTTTTCTTCGTCGCCGACCGCGTCGAGGTAGCGGCCGAGCCAACCGGTGTGGAAGCCGACGTCGAGCTCGCCGATCTCGTAGTAGTGGCGCGAGGTGAAGTGCGACTCGTCGGGATGGTCATAGCCGATCGCCGGGAAGACGCTGACTTTGCCCTCTTCGTGCAGGGTTGCCAGCCCGGCTGCCGCCGGGTGCCACTGCAGCGTCGGGTCCTCGCTGAAGCTGGTCCCAGCGCCGGGGGCCTGAGCCAGTTTCGGCCGCAGCGTCGTGTATTTCGGGTCGCCGACCGGCGCCAGCACACTGAGCGCGTCGATGCCGCCGTCGAAGAAGACCGAGACGAGGATCTTGTCGCTGCCGGCGGCGTGCGCGATCCCGGTCTCGAAGGCCGAGAGCGGGATCTTCGAGGCGCCGTAGACGGCGAGCGCGAGGCCGGCACTGCGGGAGAGGAACCTGCGCCGCGAGAGCCCGGTCCCGGCTGGCTCCGGCATTCCCGGCTCGATCGCCGGCAGGCCGCGGCCGGCTTCGGCGGCGGCGCTGCGCAGGAGCTGGGAACGGGTGTAGTCGTTGCAGCAGTCGTGTGACACGTCAGCGCTCCCTCATTGCAGGATCAGGTCGGGGCTGACGCCGATCAGCTGCAGCAGCGCGTTCTGGCGCATCGCCCGGTAGGGGCCTTTCTGCCAGTTGGCGGCGACCAGGTTCTCGGCCCGGCGAGCGAAGTCGAGGAGCTCAGCCTGGTGCTCGGCGCGCAGCTCCGGCGAGCCCCAGGAGGTGATCGCCTTCGCCACCGCTTCCTCGGCGGTCTCGGTCGTGCTGTAGGGCGAGCCGCTCCAGGGGTTGACCGAGATCCCGTCGAGGACGACGTCGGTGATGTTCCAGCGCGCTCGCATCCGCGAGGTGTCGAGCCAGCGGCTGTCGTCCCAGCCGGCGACGTTCGGCGGCCAGAACAGGCGCTGGCCGGCTTCTTCGCAGAGCCAGACCCACCAGTCGGTGTCGACGTAGCGGTTGACGCGGCGCAGCATCCCGGCCAGCTGGACTACCGGCGGTTTCACCATCGGCGGCCCTTCGTAGAGATCGGGACTCATCAGGATCGCCTCCAGCACCGGCCGGATCTGCCAGCTCGAGGAGGTGTAGGTGCCGATCAGCGCGTTCTGGGTCCCGGTCGGGATCGGGCCGGGGACGAAGTAGCTCCACAGCTTGCTGACGAAGAAGGAGGGGTGGAGCGGGTTCTCGACGCAGAGCCGGCAGGCGTCTTCCCAGCTCCAGTTGCCGGTCTGGCCGAAGACGGTCTTGCTTTTGACGTCATGACGTTTGGGGTCGAAGCGGAAGTCGTGCATCCCTTCCTCGCTCGACCAGTCGGCGCGCCAGCCGGTCAGCGACCGCGCCTGTTCGCGCACGTCGTCCTCGCTGTAGGCGCCGCGGTCGGCGCCCAGCGAGAACAGCTCCATCATCTCCCGGGCGTAGTTCTCGTTCGGCGCCCCCTTCACGTTTTCGATCCCGTTCAGCCACTGCAGCATCGCCGGGTCGATCGTCACCGCCTTGAACAGGTCGAGGAACGAGCCGAAGCCGGCGGCGCGGAAGAGGTTCGACTGATCGATCATCTGCTGCGCTTTCGAGACGTTCGCCTCCGAGGTCGCGAACCAATCGTGGAAGACGAGCGCGATCCGCTCGACCAGCGGCTGGTTGGTGCGGATCATCCGGTCGAGCCACCAGAGGTGGTCGTGCCCCCAGGAGTCGGCGGGGGCGATCGGTTCGCCGTCCTGGTCGACCGGCGCCGGCCCGCTGAGCGTGGCGGCACCGCTCGGCCTGGTCAGCGACTGAACGGCGCCGACCAAACCGAGCGGAACCAGCTGCTCGGCCTCGCCCGGGCGCGCCCCGAACCCGGCTCGATCGAGCAGCCGCACCGCCTGTGGGACCCCCCAAGGACCTTCGTAGGCACCGGCCGGACGGGGATCGGGGTTCGGCGCCGCGACCGGCTGGACCCGGCGCGGCGGCTTCGGCCCCGGGCCGCGGAAGTGATGCTTGGGCGGCTTGTGGCGGTGGTGGAAGATGTAGCCCTGGACGCGCCAATCGCCGTCGGCGGCCGGCACCCAGCGCCAGTGCTTGTCGTTCCAGACGTGGCGGCGCTTGCGGCGGTGGTGCCGCTTCCCCTGCGCTGGCTTTTTCGTCTTCCGCGGGATCGCCATGGGCGAGACTGGGGCCACCGGGCCGCCAGAACGCCCCTCGGCCGTTGCCGGCAGAGCTTTAGGAAAGATCTCCCGCCTGGACGGACGGTCCATTTCGGGCCGTGATCGAGGCCTCGTTTCCGACCCGCCACAATTAGGGGGTGGAGTATCTCGTCGTCGTCTTCTTCTTCGGCCTCGCCACCGCGATCATCGGCAGGGCGAAGGGGAGCTCGTTCCTGATCTGGTTCGTGATCGGCGCCGTGCTGCCGTTGCTCGGCCTCGTCGCCGTGATCCTCTACCGGGTCGAGAAGGCCGAACCCGAACGGCAGTGCCCGAAATGCGGCAAGGCGCTGAAGCTCTACGTCCAGGTCTGCCCGCGCTGCGGCACCGACCTCTACCTGCCCGACCCTGCTGCGGTTCGTCATCCCGGCGTTCGCAACGGCTGATCTTTAAACCTCCAGGCGCCGAAACAACCCGCATTTAGCGGGGAAATCTGACGGTTCTTAATGGATATTGGCCGATTGCTTATTGAGACTTAATCATTGGAGCGGTGTTTTGAACGATGTGAGCGATCCCGAGATGCGGCCGACGAGCGAGCAATCGAACACCGATCTGGCTCAGCTCCAGCTGCTCCGGGCGCTCAATCACGAAGTCCGGCTCCAGATCCTCGGCATCCTCGGCCAGCGCGAGCTCAGCCCCGCCGAACTGGCGCGGGAGCGGGGCGAACCGGTCTCCAACGTCGCCTACCACTTCCGCATGCTCGAGGAACTCGGCTGCGCCAAGGTGGTTCGCACGCGGCAGGTGCGGGGCTCGGTCGAGCACTTCTACCGGGGCTCCGGGGTCGTCCACTACAGCTGGTCGCCGGCCATGCTCGACCAGGCCGGCCTCGAGGAGCTGGCGGTGCTGCTGCGGGCGACCTGTACCGCGATCGGCGAGATCGAGACCCGGGCTGCCGCCCGTCTCGGGCGCAACGGGCACGGCGACACGGCGCTGCTGGCGATGGTTGCCCTCGCCGGCTTCGCGGCGCCGGCCGGCTGAGCGCGCGGCGCGCGGCGGCCTGTCAGCGCAGCCAGGTGCGGACGATCGCGTTGGCGAAGCCGACTCCGTAGCGGAGCACCGCCGGCTTCTTCGAGTGGCCGTGCAGGCGCTGTTCGACCGTGATCGGGATCTCCTTGGCCGGGATCCCGCGCTTGATCGCCTCGATCATGAACTCGGAGGTGTGGAACTGCTCCTGGCGCAGGACGAGCTGCGGCAGCACCGTCGTGCGCACCGCCCGGTAGCCGTTCGAGCAGTCGGTGACGTGGGTGCGGGTGATGAAGGAGACGAGCCGGTTGAAGAAGACGATCCCGAGCTCGCGGGCGAAGTGGTTGCGGTCGGCATGGCCGAGGACGCGGGAGCCGTGGGCGACGTCGACTTCGCCGTCGAGGACCGGCTTCACCAGCCGCTCCATCTCGTCGGGCCGGTGCTGGCCGTCGGCGTCGAGCGTGACGACGATCTCGGCGCCGGATTCGACCATCAGCCGGTAGCCGGTGCGCAGGGCGGCGCCGCCGCCGCGGTTGGTGACGTGGCGGGCGACGAGGGCGCCGTGCTCGGCAGCGACGTCGCCGGTGCCGTCGCGCGAGCCGTCGTCGACGACCAGGATCTCGGTCCGCACGCCACAGACCTCGGCCGGCATCTGAGCGAGGACGACGCCGATGTTCTCGGCCTCGTTGTAGGCGGGGACGAGGATCGCTACTTTGCCGCGGAAGCGGTCCGGCAGGCCGGCCTGGCGGAACTCCTCCCAGGCCAGCCCCTCGAGCGCGGCCGATAGCTGCCGCGAGTTGCGGGCGGCGACCGAGAGCGCCCGCAGGGTGAGCAGGAAGAGGATCAGGATCGCGAAGACGGCGAGCCCGAGGATGCGGCCGCCGTTGCCCTTTTCGAAGGAGAAGGCGGAGAGCAGGCCGTCGACGACTTCGGTGCCGGCAACGACCGCGAGGGCAGCGCCGCCGCCGACCAACAGCAGCACGTCGGCGTTGCGCAGGGAGCGGCGGCGGACGATCGCGTAGGCGACCAGGGCCAGGCCGATCAGCAGCCCGGCGCTGCGCAGCGACGTCAGTTCGGCGGGGAAGATGCCTGCTGTGGGGACCATTCGCGGCCAGAGGATATGGCCGAAACGGCGCCGGCCAGGGCGATCGAGGCAAGCGGAAAGACGAGCGTCATCAGAACCTCGTTGCGGCGCGGGGCCGCCAGGGAGATCGCGCCGACTGCCGTCACCAGCACGATCGGGGTCGCCATCGCCACCAGCTCCCACCAGCGACGGCGCAGGCCGAGGAGGACGAAGCCGGCGAGCCCGAGCGCGACGAGCAGGATCTGGACGACCCGGCCGGGGGTCCCGCTCATCGCCTCGCCGACCCCGCTCGACCACATCCGCCCGATCTTGCGCGCGGTCATCCCCAGGTAGCCGAGCGGGTCTTCGCCGAAGTACCTGGAGAAGTTCTGCTTGCCGATCTTGCCCAGCGCCGAGTCGCGTGGGAGGTCGGGATAGCGTTCGGCGACCCGGTTGAAGAGCGGGGTGGGGTTGACCGCGTCCAGCGCGGCCGAGCTCGGCGCCAGGTATGCGCCGGTCTGGCGCTGGTAGAGGATCGCCTTGACCCGCTGGTATTCGCCGTCCGCGGGGTAGAAGGTGCCGACGTAGAGCGCCTTGCCGCTACCGGTCGAGATCGGCACGACCCGGTCGAGGACGTCGAGGTTGCGGACCGTCCAGGGGATGATCGGCGTCAGCATCGCCGCCACCAACAGCCCCGCCCCGGCGAGGCCGGGCCGCCAGCCGCGGGCGACGCCGACCCGGATCGCGGCGAGGACGACGAAGGCGGCGCCGACGAACAGGTACTCCGGCCGGAACATCGCCGTCAGCCCGAACAGCAGCCCGGGGACGAGCCACGCCCACCAGGGCCGCTCCCGCTCGCTCGCCCAGAGGAAGGCGAGGACGGCGGCCGGCAGCGACAGGATCGCCGGCGGCTCACTCATCAGCTCCCCGGTCGAGTGGATGAACGGCGGGTACACGGCCATCGCGAACGCCGCTAAGAGTCCCGCCGCCTGCGCCGCCCCGCTAGAGGCCGCCGAGTCCGTCCTCATCCGCGATATAGGCGGCTCAGGACGGACTCGCGCAACGGGTTCGGCGAGGCGGGCGGTAAGAGCGAAGACGACGAGGATGGCGGCGACGCCCAGGAGGGCCTCGACGATGCGGGCGGTGCCTTCCCTGGCGCCGCCGGTCGCGTAGTAGGCGGCGGCGTAGAGCAGCGGCGCGCCCGGCGACCAGTCGCTGGAGTCGTGGAATTCGGGCCCGCCGAAGCTGCCTTCCTCGTAGAGGGCCTTGGAGAGGGCGTAGTAGGCGTGCGAGTCGTCGGCCGGGTTGTCGACGGGATTGACGACGACGTAGGCGCGGACGACCAGGCCGAGCAGCGCAATTAGGCCGAGCGCGATCAGCGTCCGGCGGCCGTAGCGCCCAGGCAGCCCGCGAATCCAGTCGCCAACAGCGTTCAAGCGGCCCAGGCTACTCGCGAGCCCCGACCCTGGACGGAGTGGCGGGCGCCGTGCTGCGCGATCAAGGACTCCGCCGCCGGCGTCGAATAGGCATCTGGCAACTCACCGAACAAGGAGTCCTCTCTATGCGTCGCATTTCCCTGGTCGTCATCGGGGCCGCGCTCTGTGCCGTCCTCGCCTTCAGCGCCACCGCCGCCGCCAAGCCGGCGCCGAAGACCTGCACGACCTACTCGAAAAACGTGATCGGCAGCAAGGTCACCGGCACCCTGACGGCCAGCAATGTCAACTCGGTGCAGAAGGAATTCGCCACCTGCGCTCATGCCAAGAAGGTGATGAACAGGATCCTCAGCCTGCGGATCGAGGAGCCGAAGAGCGTCCAGGCCTTCTACTGCGTGCCGACCGTGCTGAAGACCAGCCCGGACGTCGTCCGTTACAAGTGCACGTTCAAAGGCGCCGACACGCCGATGTTCGTGAAGCTGGTCTTCCAGGTGAAGTACGACCTCGACTAGCCCGATTGCGCGGCGCCGGCCCGCTCGGGCCGGCGCCAGGCGCGCCCCACCCGATCCCAAGCCCAGACCGCCCCAAACCCGGCGCAGGCGGCGACCAGCGGGATCATCACCAGCACCCGCCGGGGTGAGGCGACCAGCAGGGCGCTGATCGCCGTGATCGAGAGGAAGATCGTCGCCAGCACCAGCGCCTCCCAGCGCCGCCGCCACGCCAGCACCGCCAGTCCCAGCAGCCCGAACCCGACAAGCGCCCAGTGCAGCGCCTCCCAGACCGGCTCGTGCATGACGTCCCGCGGCCCGTGCGACCAGATCCGGCCGACCTTCCTCGCCACGAACCCCGCATATTCGAGCGGCTCTTCGCTGACGTCGTCCCGGAGCTGTTCCCGCCCCATCTTCGCCAGCGCCTCGTCGCTTTCCAGTTCGGGATAGGCGTGCGCCGCGAGGCGGGCGAGGATCTGCTCGAGCCGCAGTCGCTCGGCAGCGTGCGGCCCGAAGAGCTCCGGGTGCCTTTCGACCACCTCGGCGCCCACCCGTTCCGGGTTACCGTCGGAGGGCAGGTAGGTCCCCGCGAACAGCACCTGGCCGCCCCCGGTCGAGATCGGCACGAACCTGTCCAGCGCGACCGCGTTCCGCACGGTCCACGGCACGACGACCACCGCCACGCCGGCGAGCATGGACAGTGCGAGAGCCAGTGATCGGGACCAGCTGCGCCAGCCGTCCTTCGCCAGCACGACGAGGCTGACGAGCAGGGCGATCGCGAGGTACTCGGGCCGCACCAGCGCCAGTGCCCCGAGCAGCGCCCCCGGCAAGAGCCAGCGTGCGGCCATGGTTCGATCCCCAGCCCAAAGCACGGCGAGCACCGCGCCCGCGAGCAGGGTTGCCGCCAGCGGCTCCCCCATCAGCATGCCCTGGTACTCGAGCAGCGCCGGATAGACCGCGACCGCGCCGGCCCCGATCAGGCCCGCCGGTGGCCCCGACAGCCGGCGCCCGAGCAGGTAGGTGAACAGCACCGCGAGGGTGCCGATCAGCGCCAGGACCAGGCGCGCGGTGCGTTCGTGGACGCCGCCGGTCAGCTCGTAGACGCCGGCGACGAAGAGCGGCAGGCCGGGGGAGTAGTTGCTCGCCGGTTGGGTCGCGCCCGTCCCCGGCGTGAAGCCCTCGCCCCGGTCGAGGCTGGCTGCGAGCGCCGCGTAGGCGGCCGCGTCGTAGACCGGTGCGCGCCCGTCCCACGCCTCTCCGACGCGCAGCCCCAGGCCGAGCAGCAGGATCGCGATCAGGGTGACGAGCCCCACCCGCCCCCCGTTCCGCTCTGCCAAGCCGCCCATCGGCAGGATGCTATGGCCCTGTGCAGGCGTTCCTTGGACGGCGGCGTCATTCCATTCCGCTAGGCTGCGCCGACCTATGCGCGTTCTCATTCTTGGGGGCGACGGCTACCTGGGCTGGCCGACGGCCCTGAGGTTCTCGGCCCGCGGCCACGAGGTTGCGGTCGTCGACGACTTCTCCCGCCGCCGCTGGCACGAGGAGGCCGGCACCGGCTCGCTGACGCCGATCGCCGACCTCGAGCGGCGCATCGTTGCCTGGAGGGAGCTCTCCAGCGAGGAGATCCGCAGCTTCCTCGGTCCGGTGCAGGACGGCGACTTCCTCGACGGCGTCGTCGCCGAGACCCGCCCGGAGGTGGTCGTCCACTACGGCCAGCAGGCCTCCGCGCCCTACTCGATGGCCTCGCGCGAGAAGGCGGTCGAGACCCAACACGCGAACGTGATCGGCAACCTCAACCTGCTCTTCTCGATCCGCGACCACGTGCCCGATTGCCACCTGGTCAAGCTCGGCACGATGGGCGAGTACGGCCAGCCCGAGATCGACATCGAGGAGGGCTACATCGAGATCGAGCACAAGGGACGACGCGACACCCTGCCCTTCCCCAAGCTGCCCGCCTCGCTGTACCACTGCTCGAAGGTCCACGACTCGACCAACATCCACTTTGCCTGCCGCACCTGGGGTCTGCGCGCGACCGACCTCAACCAGGGCGTCGTCTACGGGATCGAGACCGAGGAGACCGCGCGCGACGAGCGGCTGATAACCCGCTTCGACTACGACGAGGTTTTCGGCACCGTGCTCAACCGCTTCTGCCTGCAGGCGGTGATCGGCCACCCGCTCACCGTCTACGGCGCCGGCCGCCAGACCCGCAGCTTCCTCAACATCCGCGACACCCTCGCCTGCGTCGAGCTGGCGGTGACGAACCCGGCCGAGGCCGGCGAGTTCCGCGTCTTCAACCAGTTCACCGAGCAGTTTTCGGTCCTGGAGCTCGCCGAACTGGTCAAGGCCGCCGCCGCCCATCTCGGCTACGAGGTGACGATCGACCACGTCGACAACCCCCGGGTCGAGAAGGAAGAGCACTACTACAACGCGGTCAAC
>Ga0081540_1000062_pt1 | contig 119556 bp, 106 predicted proteins | sample TabmetS2T1R1_FD_71024 | JGI IMG/M metagenome (GOLD analysis project Ga0081540, IMG submission 71024) | Tabebuia heterophylla rhizosphere microbial communities from the University of Puerto Rico - S2T1R1 | ecosystem: Host-associated > Plants > Roots > Rhizosphere ... | reverse complement strand
GAGATGTCGATGCGGGAGAGCATCTTCCCCCGGCTCACGAGGGGCGGGTGCACGCCGGTGGGCAGCGTGTAGACCGGGTGCAGCACGCCGTCGATGCGCAGCCGGACCACGGTGCTGTCCCGCTTCGGCTCGATGTGGATGTCCGAGGCGCGGTTGTCGTAGGCGTAGCGGAGCAGGTAGTCCACCGCGTTGACGATGGGCTTGTCGGAGGCCTCGAGCTCCTTGCCTCCCGAGAGCGAGACCAGCTGCTCGAAGTTCTGGATCTGCGTCCCGGTCGGCTGGGCGAAGTCCGTCGCCGCCTGGGCCAGCGTCCGCTTGAAGCCGTAGATGTCGGCGATGGCCTTGAGGATGTCCGCCTTCGCCGAGAGCACCGGCTCGATCGGCATCCCGGCCAGCCGGTGGAGGTTCTCCAGCAGCTCGCGGTCGAAGGGATTGGCGACCGCGACCACGAGCGCGCCGGCGTCCGTCCGGTCCAGCGGAAGGAGCACGTGCTTCTGGGCGTACGGCTTGGAGACGGTCCGCGTCGCCAGCCCCATGTCCAGCTTCAGCGGGTCGATCTTCCGGTAGCCCACGCCCGCCGCAGCCGCGACCACCTCGGAGATCTTGTCCTGGTCCAGCATCCGCCCGCCCGCCAGCGGGACCTGGAACGCGGCGACGACCTCGATGGGCGAGACGGTGTAGCGGGCCTCGTCCTTGTCCGCTCCGACCTGCTTCAGCACCCGCGCCCGCGCCGCCTGCTCCTTGGTGCGCACGTCCTGGGCCTGGCTCGGCGTCAGGAGCTTGGCCTGGACCAGCGCGTTGAGGACGAAGCTCAGGGTGAAGTCGGCGCTGGTGCGCGCCGCGGCGGCCTGGGTCATGGGGCGGAGCCCGAGTCTACCCCTCGACGGCCCTGACCGCCGCTTCCACCCACTCCGGAGGCGTGGGCGAGCTGGCGATCGCCGCCGGCTCCCAGCCGTGGACCCTCAGGGCCGCGGCCGTGGTCGGCCCCACTGCAACAGCCCTGACCCGAGGAACGAGCGCCGCCGCCCCGGGGAGCCCGAGGAAGGCCTCCACCGTGCGTGGTGACCCGAAGAGCACGCACCGCGGCGGATGAGCGACCACCTCCGCCCAGCCCTCGGGCGCCACACCCGCCGGACGCGAACGGTACGCCGCCACTCGCTCCACGGTGACCCCGGCGGCGCGGAGCCCCTCCTCGAGCGCCCGGCGTCCCTGCTCGGCCGCCGGCAGGAGCACCACCTCCGCCGGCTGGAGCCGCGGGAGCAGCGCCTCGGCCAGGCCCTCGCTGGTGGACACGCTCGCGACGAGCGTGGGCTCGAGCCCGTGCGCGCCGAGCGCCGCCGCTGTCCCGGGCCCGACCGCGGCCAGCTTCCGCGTCCGGAGCACGTCGAGCGTCCCGGCGGTGCGCGTGGCCTCGACCAGCGCCGTCACCCCGCGCTCGCTGGCGAATGCGACCCAGGCGAAGCGCCGCAGCAGCTCGGCCGCGGCCTGGAGCGGACGCGGGTCGGTGGGAGGCTCGAGATCCAGAAGCGGAATGGCCAGCACCTCCGCGCCCTCGTCCTCGAGCAGGAAGCAGATCTGGTCGGCGCGCTCGCGTGGGCGCGGGACCAGCACCCGCACCCCGGCGAGGCGCTGCGCATGGCTGGTCACGAGCTCCCACCGGAGGGCGCTCCGGCGTGCGCGGCGAGCAGCGCCCGGGCTCCGCGGCGAAGCAGCTCCTCCGCCAGCTCCACGCCCAGGGCGCGGGCGCGTGGCGCCGGCCCGCGGCGCTCGGCGCGGACCACCTCGCTTCCGTCGGGCGCGCCGACCAGCCCGCGCACCCAGAGCTGGTCACCCTCGAGGATGGCGTGGGCCGCGAGCGGCACGGTGCATCCGCCCTCGAGACACTCGAGGAAGGCGCGCTCGGCGTCGATGGGGATCCGCGTGGGCGGGTGCTCGAGGGATTCCACGAGCGCTCGGTGGGGGCCATTCGCCGCGCACTCCAGCGCCAGAGCGCCCTGCCCCACCGCCGGGAGCATGACCTCCGGAGGGAGGAGCTCGGTCACCCGCGCCTCCAGTCCGAGCCGGCGCAGTCCGGCCAGGGCGAGGATGGAGCCGGCGAGCCCGAGCTCCTCGGTCTTCCGGATCCGCGTCCCCACGTTGCCCCGGAGCGACACGACCTCGACGTCCGGGCGGAGCGCCCGGAGCTGGCAGGCCCGGCGGAGGGAGGAGGTCCCCACCCGAGCTCCCCGAGGGAGGTCGGCGAAGCCGATGCCGCGCGGGCTCACCCACGCGTCGCGCGGGTCCTCCCGCTCCGGGACCGCCGCCAGCACCAGGCCTGGCGGGAAGGTGCTGGTCACGTCCTTGAGGCTGTGCACCGCCAGGTCGGCCCGCCCGTCGAGCAGCGCGGCCTCGATCTCTTTCACGAAGAGGCCCTTGCCCCCGATGGAGGACAGCGGGCTGTCCAGCATCCGGTCTCCTTCGGTCGACAGCTCGACCAGCGTCACCTCGGTGCCCGGCGCTCGCGCCTGGAGCAGCCCTGCAACGTGGCGCGCTTGCCAGAGCGCGAGGGGACTCTTCCGGGTGGCGATGCGGAGCGGCGGCATGGGGAGGGCCGAGCCTCGGTCAGCCCTCGCCGGCCTTGCGGGTCGTGCCGTCCAGGCCGAACAGCTCGGCCGCGGCGTCCGCGAGCTCGCTCTCTCCGGCCTGCACCGCGCGGAGCCTGGCCGTGGGCTGGTGGAGCATCTTGTTGACGATGGCCGAGGTCATCGCCTCGATGACCTTCGCCTGCTCCGGGCTCAGCGGCGCGGGGAGGTTCCCCATCGCCCGCTCCACCTCGGCCCGGCGGATCTGCTCGGCCCGTGCCCGGAGCTGCGCCAGCACGGGAACCTGGTCCCGCACCGCGCGCTGGCGGATGTAGCGGGCGACCTCCTCGCCCACCAGCACCTCGGCCTGTGCTGCCGCGGCGGAGCGTGCGGCCTGGTTCTGGTCGATGACCTTCTGGATGTCGTCGACGTCGAAGGAGTAGACGCCGTCCAGCGTGTGCACGTCCGGATCGACGTCACGCGGGACTGCCAGGTCCACCAGGAACAGCGGCCGGTGCTTCCGCGGCTTCAGCACCCGGGCGACCCGCTCGCGGGTGATGACCGCCTGGGGTGAGGCGGTGGAGCAGACCACGACGTCCGCCCGCAAGAGCCCGTCCTCCAGGCGCTCGAAGGGGAGCGCCTCGCCGGCGAACGCGGCGGCCAGGGCCTCGGCGCGCTCGAAGGTCCGATTGACCACCAGCACCTTCGAGGCCCCCGCCGAGACGAGGTGCTTGCCGGACAGCTCCGCCATCTCCCCCGCGCCGAGCAGCAGCACCGTCTTCCCCTCGAGGCCGTCGAAGATGTGTCGGGCCATCTCCACGGCCGCAGAGGCCATCGAGGTCGCCGCCCGCCCGAGGTCGGTCTCGGTCCGGACCCGCTTCGCGCTCCCGAAGGCAGCGGCGCAGATGCGGGCCAGCTCGCCCCGCGCGGCGCCGAGCCGCTGAGCCTGCTCGAAGGCGTCCTTCACTTGCCCGAGGATCTGCGGCTCGCCGAGCACCATCGAATCCAGGCTCGCCGCCACCCGGAACAGATGGAGCACCGCTGCCTCGCCGTGGTGCGAGTAGAGGTAGGGCGCGAGATCCTCTCCGGCGGCGCCGGCCAGCGCGGTCCGCGTGCGGGCATGCAGGTCCGCCCCCGGGCCGACGACGTAGAGCTCGACCCGGTTGCAGGTCGAGATCAGCAGCGCCTCCGCCGGCGCCTGGGCCATCGCCTGGAGCAGCTCGGCCTGGCGGTCGTCGGAGAGCGCCAGCCGCGTCCGCACGTCCAGCGGGGCGGTGTGATGGGACAGGCCGACGACCACCAGCGGTGGGCTCATCGGGTCACCCAGGGACCGTAGCGGGTGAAGAACGAGACCACGAGGACGCCGAACCCCGCCATCGTGAGCAGCGCCACCCGGCGCCCGCGCCACCCGGCGAGGAACCGCGCCTGGAGCTGCACCCCGAAGGCGACCCAGGCCACCACCACCGCGAGCTCGGCGGCGCTCCAGGGCTGCTCCGGGCGAAGACGGGCCTGCACCCACGCGCCGGTGAGCAGGGTCAACGACAGGGCGATGAAGCCCCAGAGGACGAGGCGGCGGTTCAGGTCATCGAGCAGCTCGAGCGAAGGGACCCGCCGGAAGATGGGACCGAAGCGCTTGCCCTTCAGCATCCGCTCGGCGACGAGGTACACGCCCGCCACCGCGGTCGCCACCCCGAACACCGCCAGTCCGGCGAGCGCCACGGCGATGTGCACCGGGAGCAGCGGCTGGCGCAGGTTTGCGGTCAGCTCGGGACCCGGCAACTCCATCCACAGGCTGGGCACCAGCACCGCCACCGCCGCCGGTGAGAGGAAGGCGCCGAGCAGCGCGGCCCGCGCTCGCAGGTCCACCACGAGGAAGACGGCGACGAGAAGGTAGGCCAGCAGGCTCACCACCTGGCCGAACCCGCTCGGCATCCACCGTTGCGCGGACAGCACCAGCGCCAGCCCGATGCCGTGCAGCACCCACCCACCGACGGTCAGCCCCCGCGCCAGCCAGGCCATCCATTTCCAGCCCTGTGCCAGGAGCGCGAGGTAGGCCAGCGCGCCGAAGGCATAGGCGTGAAAGGCGAGCGTGAAGGCGGTCCGGACCATCGGTCAGAGCTTGTTCAGGAAGTAATCGGCGAGCAGCGCGGTCTCCGTGATTGCGCCACCGGGGTCAGGAACCTGAACCACGTACCCGCTCTCCACGTCGTAGGCGCTCTCGCCCGCCACCACCGAATCCGCCAGACGCTCGGCGCCGAGCTCCGCCAGCTGGGCGTCGGTCTTCACCTTCTTGAGCAGCTGGTGCTCGTCGGGGCCAGACACCAGGGCCTTCACGTGCACCGCCGGCTCGACGGGGTACTTCACCGTGTCTCCGGAGAGGACCAGGGCATGCTCCTGGACGTCGGCCCTGTCGCCGCTGGCCCACTCCTCGAGAGTGCTCTGCGGAAGAAAAAGCTTCACGGGTCCCGGGACCTTAGCAAACGACGACGTGCGCGCCGGACCGCTCCCGTGTACATCATCGGCCCAGCCGGGCTCACGCGGGACCGCTGTCAGGCCTCGATGGGATGCAAGACGTTCGGCGGGCGTTAATTAGGAGGAGCAATGGCTGGGGCAGATACGGTGAACGTTACTGATGCTGAGTTCAAGACCGCGGTCCTGGAGTCACAGGAGCCGGTCCTGGTGGATTTCTGGGCCCCGTGGTGCGGGCCGTGCAAGGCCATCGCCCCGGCGCTCGACGAGCTGGCCACCCGCTACAAGGGGAAGGTGAAGGTCGCCAAGCTCAACGTGGACGAGAACCAGGAGACCGCGCAGAACTACGGCATCCGCAGCATCCCGATGCTCCTGGTCTTCAAGGGCGGGCAGGTCGTGGACCAGATCCTCGGCGCCGTGCCCAAGTCGAAGCTCGAGGAGAGCTTCAAGAAGCACGCGCCCGCCTGAGCGGCGGTCCCTACTTGGCGAAGCGCCAGGGGTCGTCTGGCGAGGTGACCTTCATCAGCTCCCAGGCGGCGAGCGCGTCGACCACCCGGTCCAGCTCCGAGGTGAGCGACCGGGCCCGTGGCGATGCCAGGTAGCCCTCGGCGAACTTCTTCAGCTGCTCGCCGAGGAAGAGCCGGGCCAGAGCCACCTCGGTCTGACGGAAGAACTCCAGGAAGCGCAGGCCCATCCCGGTCCGTCCGGTCCGGTCGTTCTCCGTCTCCTGGCGAAGGACCTCCACCCGGGCCTCCACTGCAGGCCCGGTGGGCTCCACCTGGAAGCGGACCGACATCTCGGTCCCCACCGGGAGGAAGAAGCTGCTCCGGAGGAAGGCCCCGCTCACGCTGACGTTGACCGAAACGAGCGTCGCGGAGAAGCGGCGGGAGTCTCCCTCGCCGATCCAGAGGACGAAGGGCACGCCGAGCTTGGCGCGGGGGAATGCGCGGTGCTCGGGGCCGTCGTCCTGCGTGTCGAGCTCGATGCGCGGACCGACCATGTCGGCCCGGTGCAAGGCAGTGGAGAGTCCCTCCCGGGACCCCGTTCCTCTGGAGACTGCCCCGGAGCGACTGCGGGTCCCGTTCGCTTTGGCCATGGCTTGTCCCCCGCTTTCATATCACCATGCCGGCCCGTCACGCCGACCCAAGGCACGGAGTCGAGACCGCGATGCTCGGCAATCTTCTGAAGCCGGAGTTCGAGGAGCTGATCCAGGCGAAGGACTACGCCACGCTGCGCGAAGCGTTCGCCGAGATGGACCCTCCCGACATCGCGGAGGTCATCGAGGACCTTCCGCCGGAGGACTCGGGGGTCATCTTCCGTGTGCTCCCGCGTGACACTGCCACACAGGTGTTCGAGTACCTTCCCCTGGATCAGCAGACGGAGGTGGTGGACGCGCTCGGCACCGGCCAGATGGCCGGGGTGTTCGAGGGGATGGCTCCGGACGACCGCACCCGTCTCTTCGAGGAGCTCCCTGCCGAGGTGACGAAGCGGGCGCTGAGCACGCTCAGCCCCGACCAGCTGAAGATCGCGCGGCAGCTCCTGGGGTACGCGGAGGGCAGCGCCGGGCGCTTCATGACGCCCAAGTACGTCGCGGTCCGGCCCGCGTGGACCGCCCGCGAGGCGCTCGACTACATCCGCCAGCACGGCAAGGACGTGGAGACGCTCAACGTCGTCTACGTCACCGACGACAAGGGCGTGCTGCTCGACGACCTGCGGCTCCCGATCCTGGTCCTGGCGAAGCCGGACCAGAAGGTCTCGGAGCTCAACGACGCCACGCTGGTGAGCATCCCCGCGTCCGCCACCCGCGACGAGGTAGTGGCCACGTTCGAGAAGTACGACCGGGTCGCGCTCCCGGTCACCGACTCGCGCGGGGTGCTGGTGGGGATGATCACCGTCGACGACGTCCTCGACGTCGCCGAGCAAAAGGCCACCGAGGAAATCCAGGGCCTCGGCGGCGTGGAGGCCCTCGAGGCGCCGTACTTCGACGTGACCCTCCAGTCGATGGTGAAGAAGCGGGGAGGCTGGCTCTCGGCACTCTTCCTCGGAGAGATGCTCACCGCCACCGCGATGAGCGCGTTCGAGGACGAGATCGCCCGGGCGGTGGTCCTCTCCCTCTTCCTCCCGCTGATCATCTCCTCCGGCGGCAACTCGGGCTCCCAGGCGACGTCGATCATCATCCGCTCGCTCGCGCTGCGGGAGGTGAAGCTTCGGGACTGGTGGCGAGTGGCGAGCCGGGAGGTGGCGTCCGGGGGGCTCCTGGGGCTGCTGCTCGGCACCATCGGCTTTCTGCGCATCGTCATCTGGGCGCGGGTGTTCCACCTCTACGGCGAGCACTACATGCTGGTGGCGTTCACCGTGGGCCTGAGCCTGGTGGGCGTGGTGCTCTACGGGAACATCGTGGGCTCGATGCTTCCCTTCCTGCTCCGGCGCCTCGGCTTCGATCCGGCGAAGGCCTCGGCTCCATTCGTGGCCACGCTGGTCGACGTGAGCGGGCTCATCATCTACTTCACGGTGGCGAGCCTCATCCTCCGCGGCTCGTTGCTCTAGCCTCAGATGTACTGGGCGAGGCTCCGCGGGTGGGCGAGCTTGTAACGGCGGTAGGCGTTGCAGGCCGGGACCAGCACCGCGATGACCGCCGCTGCCGAGAGGTAGGTCGCCCCGAGCCCGGCCGTCCCATGCATGTGCAGGACGCGCGCCCCGACGTCCAGGAGGTGCGCATGCAGGAGGTAGAAGAAGAAGGCGCTCTGCCCCAGCGGGCGCAGCACCGCATCCGCCCAGGCCGGCGGCCGCCAGACCAGGAAGAGCGCCAGGAGCAGCCAGCCGATCCCCAGCTCGAGCCCGTCGTAGGTCACGGACGGCGGGTACTTCGAGACGTGCAGCCACTGGACGAGCGACCCGTCCTCCCGGAGCAGCGCCATGTTTCCCCATCCGTTCAGCCCGCGGAGCAGGAAGAAGAGCCCGACGGCGACCACCCCGGCGAGCGCGACGCGGCGCGGGAACGCCTGCGGTGCCAGACGGGCGACCTCGGATGCGCCCCACCCCATCATCATGATCGCCAGCCAGGGGATGACCGGGTACCCGACGATGAAGGGCGGCAGCGGTCCGGCGGCGACCAGGAGCGTCCCGACCACGTGGAGCGGGCCGCTCCGGGGGACCAGCGCCGCGACCGGCTCGACCGCAAAGGCCAGCACCACCCCCGCCAGCCCGACGGTCAGCGGGGGGAGCCGCCTGAGGAAGGCCATGGCCACGAAGCTCATCCCGATCGCGTAGAGGACCTGCAGGACGATCAGCCCGTTCGGCCCGACGAAGACCAGCCGCATCCATACCGGGTCCAGCGCGGCGATGATCAGCCCGCGGGTGACGATGAACCAGGTGATGCTTCGCTCGGACTCACCCCGCTGACGCCGGCGCCGCACGCTCACCAGCAGGACGTAGCCGGCGAGGAAGACGAACATCGGGGCGCAGAGGTGGGTGATCCACCGGGTGAGGAACTGGTCCACGGGGAGCGGTGTCCCCGGCTGGTACATGAACGTCGCGTCGGTGAAGAGGCGGCCGGCGTTGAACGCGCCGGAGGCGTGGTCGATGGTCATCAGCACCATCACCAGCCCGCGGAGCCAGTCGACGGAAAGCTGACGGGTGGACTCGGCAGGAACCGCCACCGGCTGCGACAAGATGGCGGTCGATTCGGCCCTCACGGCGGACCTCCCGGAAACGGTGGACCGGGTTGGCTAAGGGGCCGGGCCAGCGAACGCCAGCACAGTCCGCCTCGCGGATGGGCGCTCCAATCACTGCAAGATTGTGCCGCCTGCCCCGAGGACAGGCCTCGTGGGTACGGCGAGGCGCCGCGCGTCCAGGCTCAGAACATGTGCCGGCGCATGGCGATGCTGGCCAGCAGGCCGAGCGAGAGGAGGATGCTCATCATCGAGGATCCCCCGTAGCTCATCAGCGGGAGGGTGATGCCGGTCACCGGAAGCAGCCCCACCACCATCCCGATGTTCTCGAAGACCTGCCAGAAGAGCATCGCCGCCACGCCCACCGCCACGAAGGCTCCGAAGCGGTCGCGGGCCTGCATCGCCACCCCCAGGGCGAAGGCGAAGATGAGGCCGTAGAGGCCGAGCAGCAGCAGCGATGCCAGGAAGCCGTGCTCCTCGGCCCAGACCGAGAAGATGAAGTCGGTGTGCTGCTCGGGGAGGAAGAAGAGGCCGGTCTGGGTCCCCTGCCGCCAGCCCTTCCCCAGGAGCCCGCCCGAGCCGACCGCGATCTTCGACTGGGCGGCGTGATAGCCCGAGCCCTTCAGGTCCGACTCGGGCGACAGCCACCCGGCGATGCGCTGGCTCTGGTGCCGCTTCAGGACCTGCCGGATGACCGTGCGGTGACCGTCGGCGGGGTCGCGCACGTAGTCGTTCCAGATCACGAGCGAGACGGCGAGCAGCCCCGCCACTCCCACTCCGATCACCCACAGCCGCAGCCGCGAGAACACCAGGATGGTGCAGGCGGTGAGGAGGATCATCATCGTGTTCCCGAGATCCGGGAGCACGAGCCCCGCCGCGAGCACGGTGAGCAGCAGCGGCTTCCACAGCCTCACCGGACCATAGGGGGCTTCGCCCTCGCGATAGTCGTCGTGGAAGAAGCGGGCCAGGGCGATGATCAGCGCCAGCTTCATGAACTCGGCCGGCTCCACCCGGAGCGGACCGAGGGCGATCCAGCTCGCTTCGCCCTTTGCGCGGTGGCCGATGAACTTCAGGGCCATCAGCGCCGCCGCGTTCGCCGCGTAGATGGGCCAGGCCATCCGCTGGATGAACCGGTAGTCCATCAGAGCGATGACCACTCCCGCGGTCAGCCCCACGCCGAGGTTGAGGAGCTGCCGGGCCCAGAGCGGGGTGTGCGGCGGCCGCGACGCCGAGGCCAGGTTCCAGATTCCGAGCAGCGCGATGGCCACGGTCACCCCCACCAGGCCCCACGGAATCTTGAGCACCATCCGGCGCTCGATGCGTAGCTGCATCACTGCGCGCCCTCGGAGGGCGCCGACGGAACCTGGGCGACCGAGGGAACTTCCGCCGGCGCGGCCGGGACGCTCTCGGGGAGCGGAGGCGCGCGCGGGGCCGGCGGGGGCTGAGCCGGCCGCACCGGCATCATCGGAAGCGCGGTGGACGCGGCGATGGTGGCGTTGGCGTCCTCGCGCTTGAGCTCGAAGTACTTCTTGATGAGCGCCGCGGCGGCAGGTGCGGCGTCCAGGCCACCGTGCCCACCATGCTCGTTCAGCACCACCACGGCGATCTCCGGGTCCTCGGCGGGAGCGAACGACGCAAACCAGGCGTGGTCACGCTGCCAGTAGGTCATCGCCTCCTTCTTCAGGCGCGTCTTGCCCAGCGCGATGACCTGCGAAGTCCCCGTCTTCCCGGCGATGCGCACGTCCGGGAGCCGGGCCCGGTACGCGGTTCCGCCGGCCTCGTTCACCACGGAGGTCAGCGCATCCACCACCACGCGGCGCGCGTCCGGGTCGAGGTCCAGCTCGCGGACCACCTCCGGCTGGAACTCCTGGAGGGTGCGACCGTCGGGTGTCTCGAGGCGGCGCACCAGCTGTGGCTTGTAGAGGTGCCCGCCGTTGGCGACCGCGGCGTAGGCCATCGTCAGCTGGAGTGGGGTCACGTTCACGTCGCCCTGCCCGATGACGCTGTTGAGCGCCATGCCCTTGGTGTATCCGCCGGGGGTGACCCGGTCGTGGTACGCGCTGTCGGGCATGATGCCGGGCACCTCGGCCACGACCCCGATTCCGGTCGCAGCGCCGAGGCCGAAGCTGCGGGCGGTTGCGGCGATCGGATCCAGCCCCAGCGTGTCGGCGACCTTGTAGAACCAGGTGTCGCAGGACTGCTGCAGCGCCCGGCGCGCGTCGACCAGACCGTGGCCCGCGTCCTTGTGGCAGCGCCACATGCGGGCGCCGAGCCGGTACCCACCGCCGCAGCTCACCGTGCTGTGCGTGGTGAAGCTCCGGCTGGACAGCGCGGCGAACATGCTCAGCGTCTTGAAGGTCGAGCCCGGGCTGTAGTGCTGCTGCGCCGGGCGGAAGATCATCGGCTGGAGCGGGTCCTTGTGGAGCGCGGCCAGTTGCGCCGGCGTCACCCGCCCGGTGAGGACGTTGGGGTCGAACCCTGGCCGCGACACCATCGCCAGGATGAAGCCCGAGCGGACGTCCATCGCCACCACGGCACCGGCGGTTCCGGGGAAGGCCTTCTCCGCCTCGGCCTGCAGCCGCATGTCGATGCTGAGGACGACGTTGTCGCCCGGCGTGCTGGGCACCGTGGCCTCGCCGGTGATGAGGTCGCTCAGCTCCTGGATGGTCTCGCCCCGGGCGTTGACGACCTCCTTGCGGCTGCCGTCCTTGCCGCGGAGCCGGCGCTCGAAGTAGCGCTCCACGCCGCGGCGGCCGATGAAGTCCCCGAGGGCGTAGCCCTCACCCTGGTCGTTCAGCCGGTCCAGCTCGTCCTGGGTGATCTCGTTCATGTACCCCACCACGTGGGGCAGGACGTTCCCGGTGCGGTAGTTGCGGTGGGGAACCGCCGGCCAGTCCACGCCGGGCAGCTCGAGCTTGTGCGCGTTGAGCGTGTCCAGCTCGTCGCGGTTGAGGTCCAGCTGCACCGGCACCGGCTGGAAGGGAGCGCTGCGCTTCGCCGCCCGGAGCAGCTGCTCCACGTGCGCATGCTGATCTCCGTCCCAGCCGAGCCATCCGCCCAGCCGGGGGAGGACCTCCTCGGAGCAGCGCTCGCAGAAGGCCGGGGTGATGAAGACGTCGAACGAGGGCCGGCTGTCGACGAGGATCTCCCCGCGGCGGTCCTTGATGATTCCCCGGTCCGCCTTGACGCGGATCTCCTTCACGAAGTTGGCGACCGACTTGGCCGCGTACTCGTCGCCCCGCGCGATCTGCAGCCGGTACAGCCGTCCGGACAGGAGCAGCAGCCCGCCCAGCATCGCCAGACCCAGCCAGAGGTAGCGCGCCTTGAGGTCCTTGCCCGCGCTGTTCTGTCCGAGCGTCATGGCGAGAGGAGACCCGGTTCGCGCCTCTCGGCGCCGAGCCCGAAGCGCTTCAGCAGCGGGTAGAGGAGGAGCGCGGCGAACCCGGTGAGGAGCACCTCCAGCGGCAGCCCCGACAGCCCGGACACCGCCATCTGCTTGCTGCTCACCGAGCCGAGGCCCCAGGCCAGCAGCCCGTGGGTGACGTCCGCCGCCATGGCAAAGAGCGCGAACGACCTCGCGGACCGCACGTCCACCAGCGACGCCGCGATGCGGCCGAGGAGGAAGGTCACCACCGCGAGGAGGGTGTACAGGCCGGTGGGCCGCCCGGTCATGAGGTCGAGCAGGTAGCCCACCGCGTAGGAGGCCACCGCGCCCTCGAGCAGACCCGCGCGCAGGGCGAGAAAGGCGACGATGGCCACGGTGACATCGATGCGGGCGACGCCGAGACCCACGTACTTCACCGCCACCGACTCGAGCGCGAGGAAGAGGAGGGTCAGCACCAGCGTGAGCGCGAGCTTCATCGGCGGCCCTGCCCGTCGGTGCGGGTGGGGAACGAGCCGGAGGGCTGGGGCGCGAGCACCAGGACCTCCTCCACCTTGGTGAAGTTCACCGCCGGGAGGATGCCGGCGTTGAGGAACATGCCGCTGGTCTGCCGCTGCACGCCGGTGACCCGGCCCACCACCAGGCCCGGCGGGTAGACCCCGTCGGTGCCGGAGGTCACCACCAGATCTCCCTCCTCGAGGTCCTCGGTTCGCAGGAGGTACTCGAGTTTCAGCGCCTGCTCGTCACCGGCGCCGGAGACGCCCACCCGGGAGCGGGTCCGCTGGATGCGCCCGCCGAGCCGGCAGTTCGGGTCGAACACCACCAGGACGTCGGCGGCGCTGGCCGTGGCCCGGAGCACCTGCCCCACCACGCCGTCCGCGGTCACCACCGCCTGCCCGCGCCGCACGCCGTCGCCCTCGCCGCGGTCGATCCGCAGCGTCAGGCGATTCGGATCGGGGTTGATGCCCAGCACGCGAGCGACGACCTTCGGGCCGGGGTTGACCTCGTCGTAGTGCACGAGCCGGCGGAGACGCTCGTTCTCCGCGCGGGCTTCGGCAAGGCCGACCACATCGGCGCGGAGCTTGCCGTTCTCTTGCTCGAGCAACGCGTTCTCGCGGCGGACGTCGCGCAGCGACACGTACTGGTGCCACGCGTTCACCGTCCCGTCGATGGTCGCGACCGCTGCGCGCTGCACCGGCGCGGTCACCGCGAGCGCGATCCGATCGACGAGGTTGGGCTCGCGCACACGGCTGCTCGAACCAAGGAACATCCCCAGCGCGTGCGCGAGGATGAGACAGACGAGCAACGGCTCACGGTGTCGCCGGAGAAAAGACAGCACGTGGTGGGGGGGCCCTTCTCATTGCTGCGGAAGCGCTTGTATTTTCACAGTCGGTCCCCTAGAGGGTCAAGGATGCTGCCCGAGGTCGGCTGGCCTCTTGCCGCCACGGACACGCCCCTCTCCGACACGCCACGATGAGCTCCGGATTCGACGCCCGACGCTTCTTCTCCTACCTCTTCATCTTCGCCATTGCCCTGGTCTTCATCCTCCAGTTCGGACCGGGGAGCCGCGGCTGCAACGCCCCCCTCACCCCCTCGGTGAAGGACGCAGCGGCCCGGGTCAACGGCCAGGAGGTCTCCCTGGGGGACTTCCGCCGGGCCTATGCCCAGCAGCTGGAGGCGCTCCGGCAACGGGGTGGAGGGGACCTTCCGGAGGCCCTCGCCCGGCAATTCGGGATTCCCGGCCGGGTGCTGGACCAGCTCATCACCACCGAGGTGCTGGAGCAGGCCGCGGAGGCCCACGGGATCACCGTGTCCGACACCGAGCTGCTGGACGCCATCCGCAAGGACCCGAGCTTCCACAAGGATGGGCGGTTCGACCCCGAGACCTACACCCAGGTCCTGCAGGCTTACGCCCGGAAGGCGCCGCCGGACTACGAGGCCGGGCTCCGCCGCCGGATGGCCGCCCAGCGCCTGCTGGCGATGGTCGCGGAGACCGCCGAGGTCTCGGAGGACGAGCTCCGGGCCCGCTTCCTGCGCGAGGGCGACACGGTCAGCCTCTCCCTGGTCAAGTTCGACCCGGCCGCCTACGCGGCCAAGATCAAGCAGCCCACCCCCGCCGAGGTGTCGGCCTGGGAGAAGGCCCATGGCAGGGAGATCGCCGCCTTCTACGAGGCGAACAAGGCCACCTACTCCAAGGGAGAGCAGGTCCGGCTGCGGCACATCCTCGTCCGGATGAACCGCAACCCCTCCGAGGACGAGAAGGCGAAGGCCCACGAGCGGGCCTTAGAGCTCCGCAAGCAGATCCAGGGTGGGAAGGACTTCGCCCAGGTGGCGAAGGAGTCCTCGGACGACACCGGGAGCAAGGCCCAGGGCGGTGAGCTGGGCTGGAACGAGAAGGGCACCTTCGTTCCCGCCTTCGCCCAGGCCGCCTTCAACCTCAAGATCGGCGAGCTGTCCGAGCCCGTCCTGACCCCCTTCGGGTGGCACCTCATCGAGGTGCAGGAGAAGAAGCCCGCCGAGGAGAAGCCGCTCGCGGCCGTCTCCGGGGAAATCGCCCAGATCCTCCTGAAGAAGGAGCGGGCCTCGGCGCTCGCCGAGGCCGATGCGAAGAAGGCAGCCGCGGCGCTCCAGAAGGGCACGACGCTGGCGACCCAGTTCCCGGACAAGAAGGACCAGGACGCCCAAGCGGTCGAGCCGGGAGACCGACCTCGGGCCATCGACACCGGGAGCTTCCCGAAGACCGCCTCGAGCATTCCCCGACTGGGGGCCGCGCCCGAGCTTCATGCTGCCGCCTTCGGGATGCAGCAGCCGGGGCCGCTGCCGGGGGTATTCCGGTCGGGGGACGCCTTCGTCGTCGCGGAGGTCACCGCCCGCCAGCTGGCGAACGACGCCACCTTCCAGGCGACGAAGGGCGAGCTGCGCGAGGAAGCGCTGCGCCAGCGCCAGGTCGAGATCCAGGAGTCCTACATCGACGCACTGAAGAAATCGGCGAAGATCGTGCGGAACGAGGAGCTCATCGCCCCGACCGCCGCCGAGGGCTGAGAGTCATGAGGTCGCGATCGCGAGGCCGTCCCGCCCGCGGGCCTTGACCAGGTACATCGCCCGGTCGGCCGCCTCGATGAGGTCGGTGGACTGCGTCGCGTGCTCCGGACAGCCGGCGACGCCCAGGCTCGCCGTCACGCGCAGGTCCAGCCCGGCGGGCTTCCCGAAGCGATAGCCGCGGAAGCGAGTGAGGATCCGCTCCGCGGTCTCCACCGCGTAGCGCGTGTCCACCTCCACCAGCATCACCGCGAACTCATCGCCTCCATAGCGGAAGGCCGCGTCCACGGGCCGCAGCTCCTCCCGCAGGAGCACGCCCACCTCGCGGAGCAGCGCGCTCCCGACCAGGTGGCCGTGGCTGTCGTTCACGGCCTTGAAATGGTCCAGGTCGAGGAACAGCAGCGAGAGAGGGTGGCCCAGGCTCCGGGCGCGCGTCACCTCGGCGTCGAGCTGCTTCCGCAGCGAGCGCACGTTCCCGAGACCGGTGTGCTCGTCCACCAGGGTCAGCTCCTGCACCCGCTGGAAGTCACGGGCGTTCTGGATGGCGATCGCGGCGAAGTCGGCGATGGCCATCACCGCCGCGAGGTCCTCCTCGCCGAACCGTGGGTCCCCTTCCCCGTTCACCAGCTCGATGACCCCCAGCACCCGCCCCCGGAAGATGAGGGGAACGGCCAGCACCGATCCGGTCCTGAACTCCGTGAGAGCGTCGAAGCGGGGCGAGAAGTCCGGCGCGGTCCGCACCTCGTCGACCAGGCGCGGCTGGCCGGTGCGGAACGCGGTCCCGGCGATGCCCTCCCCCACCCCGATGCGCTCGCTCCGGAGCCGGTCGGCGCCCATGCCGACGGCGATCTCAAAGTAGAGGCTGTCGGTCGTCTCGTCGTGAAGGAGGAGCGACCAGTTGGCGGGCCGCAGCAGCGCGGACACCTTCTGCATCACCAGCCCGAGCACCTCGCGGGTCTCGAGCGTGGAGGTCAGCGCCTTTGCCAGCTCGTTGAACGCGGCGAGCTGCTCCACCGTCCGGCGCAGCGCTGCGAGAAGGTCGGTCGCCCTCATCCGACCTGTGACCATCGACGGGGCCGGCGTGGCAGGTCAACCCGCGTTTCAGTAGACGGGGGGGTCGCTCATGCCTCCCGTGTCCCAGCTGGTGCTCGCATCGGCGAGCCCGCGCCGTCGCTCCCTGCTCGAGCAGCTGGGAATTCCGCTCTGCATCGATCCTGCGCACCTGGACGAGAATGCTCGCGCGGGGGAGTCCGCGGAGCGGTACGTGATCCGGCTCGCTGTCGAAAAGGCCACGGCCGTGCAGGCCCGTCATCCGGGCGCAACGGTGCTCGCTGCCGACACCAGCGTCGTCCTGGAGGGACGCATCCTCGGAAAGCCGGCAACGGCGGAGGAGGCGCTCGAGATGTTGCGAGCCCTGAACGGCCGGACTCACGAGGTCATGACCGCCGTGGCGGTGGCCGGGGTCGGAGCGCGGCGCGTGACGGCGTCGGTGACGTTCGCCGCCACGACCGAGGAAGCGCTGCGCTGGTACGTCTCGACCGGCGAGCCGATGGACAAGGCAGGTGCCTACGCGGTCCAGGGCATCGGTGGGTTCCTGGTCGAGCACATCGAGGGCTCGCACAGCGCCGTCGTCGGACTTCCGCTGGTGGAGACACTCGCGCTCCTGCGGGAGGCTGGCTACATCCTGCCGTGGGAGCAGCGATGAGCGACGTCGGGGCGAGCTGGAAGGCGGTGCTGGACCGGGTGCGGGCAGCCGAGTCGCGCACGGGCCGGTCGCCGGGGTCGGTCGAGGTCGTGGCGGTCAGCAAGCTGCAGCCGCCCGAGGCGATCCGCGCCGCATACGCCGCCGGAGCACGTGCCTTCGGCGAGAACTACGCCCAGGAGCTCCGGGACAAGGCCGAGGCCCTGGCGGATCTCCAGGGCCTGCGCTGGCACGCGATCGGTCCGCTGCAGACCAACAAGTCGCGCTACGTGGCTCGGTCGGCAAACGTCTTCCACGCGCTGGACCGGCTCGAGGTGGCACGGGAGCTCTCGCGCCGGCGCACCGGCAGCCCGCTCGCCGTCTTCGTGGAGGTGAATGTGGCAGGCGAGGGCACGAAGAGCGGCGTCTCCCCGGCTGCGCTCGGCCCGCTGCTCGACGCCGTGCGCGCGCTGCCCGGCCTGGAGCTGGTGGGGCTGATGACCATGCCCCCACTCGCTCCCGCGGAGGAGGTGCGTCCGTTCTTCGGCGCGCTGGCCGCGCTGGGGCGGGAGCACGGGCTCTCCGGGCTGTCCATGGGAAGCACTCACGACTTCGAGACGGCCATCGAGGAAGGGGCGACGGTCGTCCGGGTGGGAACCGCCATCTTCGGCGAGCGCCCCCTCAGTCCCCCGCACCTGGGGGACGCCCGATGAATCCCCCGCGCCCAGGGGGAGGCTCGCGGAGCGGCGCAGGGGCGCCGCGCGTCCATGCTCACGCGCGCAGTCGCACGCCACCGGCCAGGCTCGTGTCTCAGAGCTCCTTGAGGCGAAGCCGGCCCTCGTCGGTGATGCGGACCTTGTACTCGGTGCCGCAGTAGTTGCATCGCGTCTCGTCTCCGTCGCGGAGGGCCATCTCGGTGGGGTTGTTGGCGTTGCAGGAAGGGCAGTCGTAGTCGGTGTAGGCCCGACGCCGACCCTCCTCGCGCAGATCCTCTTCCTCGGCGTTCTTGTCGAATGGCATGAGGCCTCGAGTCTACGCCGGACCGGCGGGCGGGCACCGGGTCGCCCGGGTGGGCAGGGGTAACGAACCGAGCATCCATGCGTCTCGGGGGGTAAGCTTCACTCCGTGTCGACCCTGGTCCTGGCACTTCTCCTGGCCGCCACCCCCGGCGCGACGCCGGAGGGGGCACTCGGTCCGGGCGAGCAGATCATCTATCGGGTGCACTGGCTGGGTCTCCCGGCCGGAAGCGCCGATGTGACGGTCGGAGCCGAGGCTCCAGACCACCCCGGGAGTCTTCCCCTGGTCGTCAACGGCCGGTCCGACCTGGTCGTGTACCCGATCCGGAACAAGATCATCTCCTGGTGGGACCCGGCCAGCGGCCGCTCGCGCGGGCTGGAGATGTACTCGGACGAGAACCGCAAGCGCCGCCGGCTGAAGATCGAGTTCGACCAGAGCTCGGGGAAGGCGCAGGTCTTCCGGCAGGTCGAGGGCGAGTCCCCGAGGGAAGCGCAGGTCGAGGTCCCTCCCGGCGCCGGGGACGTCGCCACGGCGGTGTTCTCCCTCCGCACCGCTCGCCTGGCGGATGGGGACACCATCACGATGCCCATCTTCACCGGCGCGAAGCTCTTCAAGGGCGTGGCCCAGGTCGAGGGGCGCGGTCTCGTGAAGACGCCACTCGGAGAGCGGAAGGCAATCCTGGTCCGGCTCCGCACCGAGTTCTCCGGCAACCTGACGGCGCGCGAGGTCCGGATGTGGTTCAGCGACGACCCGGCGCACGTCCCGATGCGCATGGAGGCGGACTTCGCGCTCGGCCCGGTCGTCGTGGAGTGGACGGAGTACAAGCCCGGCCGCGCGCTGGACCCCTCCACCGTGGCGCGCAACCGTTAGACACGCGCTCAGGCGTGTCTCCGCTGCCCGTTCTCCTGCTCGCCGCGCTCGCCGCATCTCCGCGCCTGGTTCCGGTGTCGGCGCTCACCAAGGTGCGCCCCGGACAGCCGCTGGACGCGCTGGGGGAAGCGACGCTCAGGGCCGCGCGCGGTGAGTGCGAGGGAGTCCAGATCTACGTCGCACCCCCGGCGGAGGTGCTGACCGCGGACGTCGCGCCACTCCATGGACCGGGGCGGGCAACGGTGCCGGTCCGCGTCTACCGCGAGGAGTGGATGAACCTCACCCGGGCCACCGAGGGCGGGGCCACGGGTCTCTGGCCCGATCCGCTCCTCCCGGTCCACCGGGCTCGGGGCGGGACCAACCCGGCTGTCCTCCCGGCGCAATCGACCGCGGAGCGGCCCCTGGTGCTCTACCTCGAGCTGTGCGTTCCGGCGGGCGTGGAGCCCGGGAAGTACACCGGGCAGCTGGCGGTGACGTTCCGGGACGGGCCCCCCGCCCGTCTGCCGCTGGAGCTCGGGGTCGCCCCGGTGGACATCCCCGCGACCTCGACGTTGAAGAACACCTGGGGCCTGGGGGTGTACGTCCTCGCGCACGGCTTCGGGGTGCGGCGCGAATCGCCCGAGGGCAGCGCCCTGCTCCGGGCCGCGGGGCGCGCGCTGCTCGAGCATCGCCTCAGCGGATACGGGATGACCATCGACCCGTTGCCCTCCCGCCCCGGTCCGGGCGGCACCCGGGTCGTCGATTTCAGCGCCTTCGACAAGGAGATGGCCGACGTCCTCGGCGGGACCGCGCTCCCCAACGGCGCCCGCTTCACGAACACGAACGTCCATGACGATCCCCGCCTCACCTGGGATGAGCGCGTGGCGTACTTCCGTGCCTGGCAGGCACACTTCGCCGAGAAGGGCTGGCGCCAGCTGCTCTGGTACTACGCCAAGGACGAGCCGTCGCCGAAAGACGACGCGCTGGTGCGAAAGCAGGCGGATCTGACCCGCGCGGTGGAGCACCTTCCCCTGTTGGTGACCACCTACCGGCCGGGGCTATTCGACGCCGCAGACATCCTCGCCCCGGTGATGGTGTGCATGTTTCCTCGGCCGGGGCGCCGGCTCTGCCCGATCCCCCCCGAGCCAGTCTCGGCGTTCCGCGCACGCCTGCGCCCTGGCCAGCAGCTGTGGTGGTACCAGAGCTGCATGTTTCATGGATGTGACGGACCGCCCCGGGACCGTGCCCTGGCTGCCGCGATGACCGGATGGGCGTCTTACATGATCGACCACTCGGGACCGCGGAACCGCGCGATGGGTGTCCTGGCGTTCCTCGACCGGATCGAGGGGGAGCTGTACTTCGACACGCTGTCGGCATGGGAGAAGGACGGCCAGCCATGGCGCGACGTCTGGCGGTTTGGCGGCAACGGGGACGGAACCTTCTTCTATCCCGGCACACGCGACCGCCTGGGCGACGAGGCGCCCCAGCTCGTCTCCTCGCTTCGGCTCAAGGCGGTCCGCGACGGGCTCGAGGACTACGAGCTGCTGACGCTCGTCGCAGCGCGGCGTGGTCGGCCGGCGGCGGAGGCGCTCGGGCGGCGGCTCGCGAAGAGCGGGTGGGAGATTACCGAGGACCGTGCCACCTGGACGGACGTCCATGGTGCACTGCTCGACGCTGCGGCCCCGGATGCGTCGCCCGCCGGGCGTTCGACCAGGGGGGGCGGGCCTCCGGGCGGGACTCGCACAGAATCTCCTTCGCGCTAGAGTCGTCGATGCTCCCATGAGCAGTGTCCTCGGCAGCACCGCGGAATGGATCCGACGAGCCACCGCGCGCTCCACAACCCGGGAAAGGCCTTCGCGGCGAGATCTCTTCACCACCGCCTTCTGGCTGGGGTGCGTTGGCTTCGGTGGTGGGATCAGCGTGCTGTCGCAGATCGATGGTGAGGTGGTGAAGAAGCGCGGCTGGCTCACGGCGCGCGAGTTCACCAACACGGTCACCGTCTCGCAGATGCTTCCCGGCGGAGCCGCGGCGAACGCCCTGGCCTACATCGGGATGCGCTTCGGCGGATGGTTCGGCGCGGCGGCCGGGTACGTGGGCTTCGTGCTTCCCGGGGTGCTCGCGGTGGGCGTTCTCTCCTGGGTGTACGTGCGCTTCGGAACGATGCCGTCGGCTGACCATCTCCTCGCGGGGTTCAACGCGGCAGTGGTTGGAATCATCTGCGCCATCACGCTGAAGATGGTTCGCACCGGGGTGAACCAGCTCTGGCAGATGGGGGTGGCCGCCGGCGCGCTGCTCCTCTCTGCGCTGGGAAGCGCCTCTCCGGCGGAAGTGGTGCTGCTCGCGATCTGCTCGGGCCTCGCGGTGGACCTCGGCGCGCGTCCGGCGATCGCGCGGGCGCGAGGGATCGTTGGCAAGCGCGGCCCGGTCGCGTTGCCCGAGGACGGCACGCTCCTCGACGCCCGCGAGGACCGATCGCCGACTGCGCCCAAGCCGCCCGATTCACCTCCGCCCGCGTCGACCGACAATCCCCCAACGCTTCACCTGCCGGTGCTGGTGGGTGCGCTGGCGGCGATCGCCGCGCTGGTCCATGCCACGGGCCTCGACGCCAAGCTGATCGAGATGGCGGTGGTGTACTTCCGGACCGGCCTCGGCGCGTACGGCGGTGGCTTCGCGATCATCCCCCACCTCCGCCAGATGGTGCACGCGCACGAGTGGATCACCGATCGTCAGTTCGCCGATGCCGTCGCGATCGGGAAGATCACTCCCGGGCCGGTGCTGCTGATGGCAACCTTCATCGGCTACCTGCAGCACGGCTGGCTGGGGGCCACCGTGTCCACCGTCGCGATCTTCTCCGGCCCGTTCGCGCTGGTGGGGTTGCTGGGAACGTGGCTCGACCGGGTGCGGTCGCGGCGCTGGGTTCGGGCGGCGCTTCGGGGTCTCACTCCGGCGGTGGTCGGGTTGATGGCGGCCGCCGCCATCACCCTCGGCGGGAGCTTCGACGCGAAGCTGGAGGTGGGAATCGCCGCGGCCACGGCGCTCACCGCGGTCCGGTTCGACGTGAACCCGGTCTGGCTGCTGGTGCTGGGCGGCGCGGCGCGGCTTGGTCTCTCGTTCGCCGGCCTGTAGATGCGGCGGCCGATCCTCTCGCTGCGACGAGCAGCCTCGTCGCTCCGCTGCTCGACGTACCTGAGTACGCCTCCGCGGCTCGCTCCTCGGGTGCGCCGTCTCGCGTCGGTCTCGGCCGCCTCGTGACGCCTCGTGACGCCTCTCGCTGCGGGCCTACGCGGGCTCGGGGCGGACGCGCAGCTGCGCGGCGGCCTGACCGAGGCGGCGGCGAAGCGAGGTCAGCGTCTCCTCGAGCGCAAGGAGCGCCGCCTGCGCGTGCGAGTCGTCCGCGGCCTCGACGAGCGAGAGCGGCGTGGGCCGCGGCTGGATCAGCGTCGAGACCAGGTCCTCGAGGTGCGCGTGGATGGCCTCGAGCCCCACCAGCGCCGAGCGGAGATCCTCCTCCACCTGTGTCGAGAGCACGCTGCCCGAGCTGGAGGCGGAGAGTGCTCGGCGAAGGGCGTCAGCCGCGGTCCGCGAGAGCGATTCGAGCGAGGTCGAGGGAGAGGTCGAGGGCGCGAGCTCGGAGGTGGGCACGGCGACGAACGGTAGACCTGTGGCCTGACGGGTCAATTTCCACGTCGGCGCGGGCGAAGCGAGGCCGTGGCCTCTCATGAAGCGGCGAGTCCGGGACCGGCGTGGGCGGCAGCGGCGCCGGAAACCATGTCGGACCGGGTGTGCCCGCTCCTCCCCGTGCGGGCGCCGTTGACGGCGAGGGCGTGGTCGGAGCGGGAGTGCAGGGCTCGCGTTCGAGGGCACAGGGCTCGCCGGCAGGGGCAGGGCCGGCGCGGCGTTCGCCGGAGACGGGCTCGGCGGGAGGACCGGAGCATCGGCGGGGGCCGCCGGCATCGTCGGGGGCAGCGCGGGCTCCGCCGGCGCCGCGTTCCCGGCGCAGGGGTCGCTGGCAGCGGCTCGGCGCGCGCCGCGTTCCCCGGCGCGGGCGTCGCGGGCAGCGGTTCCGCGGGAGTGGCGTTCGCCCGCGCGGTGCGGACGCGACGCCGGAAGGCCTGCTGGACGGCGGTGGAAAGTAGGCAGGGCCGCCGCGAGCGACAGACGAAGGGAACGCTGGCTGACAGCGACCCCGCCAGGCACGTGTTGCCGGCTCGACGGAGGTCTAGGCGTATGGTCGGCGGATCAGATCAGGCCGCGGGCGCGGCGGATCTGCTCGACCGTCTTGTTGTACTCGATGTCGAAGGCGCTCGTGCCTTCCTGGAGGTGCTTCAGGCGGGCGCGGGCCTCGCGGTCGATCTCCTCGTCGACATCGAGGTGCTTCTTCATCACTGCGTGGATCTTCTGCCGGAGCGAGTTGTCCGCGGCGAAGACCTCCTCGACGTTTCGGCTGATGAGGAGGAACTCGATCATCTGGTTGATGACGTACTCGATCCCCTCGTCGCCCATCTTGAAGCCACGGACATCCGCCATCTCGCGCTTCACCTGATTGAACTTGCTGTAGTCGTAGCCGCGGCGCTCGAGCGCCTCCCGGGTCGCCTGGTTCACGCGCTCCTCGTTGGTGAGGTACTCGCGCATGATGGCCGAGAGGTCCATCTCGGCATCGGCGATCCGCATCGGCTCGACCTCGATGTCCCCGTCCTGCATCAGCAGCTGGATCGTCTCGCGGGAGATGACGGGAATCACCTTGGGATAAAGCCTCATAAGCCTTCCTGGAATGCCGGCGACCGTGCCCCCGAAGATTGACGGCCGGAGTTGCTCGTGGAAGGCCCCGCTATACCTCACCGGGGGCTCGGCTCCGCAACGAAATCACGAGTTTTTTTTCGGGCGCGTCAGCAGGCGGGCGGTCGAGCCGGAAGGCCCTCCCCGCGACCCACTGGGCCCTTCACGCGACGGAGTCCCGTTATCCCGGTCGTAGGTCCATCGCGGATCAGCTTGCGAGGTCCGCGGTTCCGCTTCCCGGTATCGCGGCGAGCTGGGTCTGGCGCGGACCTTCGAGGACCGGGCCGGACGTCCGAGACTCGCGCCTCGGCTGGACCTACCACTTCAGGCGGTCCCCTCGGGAGGGGATTCCACCGCCGCTGCATCTTCCAGCGACGCTTCACGCACTGCATCCCCGTCCACCTGTCCCACTGTCAGCTCCCGCCGCAACTCGGCGTTTGTCGCATGCAGATGAGCGTGGATTCGCTCGGCCAACGTCGTCCCCAACCCCGCCTCCGCCGCCAGATCCTCGATGCTCGCCTCGCGAATGCGCTTCAGCGACCCGAAGGCCCGGAGCAGCGCCTTCTTCCGGCCCTCGCCCACCCCGGGGATGTCCTCGAGCACGCTCTTGAAGTTCCGGCGCCTCATCAGCTTCTGCTGGTAGGTGATCGCGAAGCGATGCGCCTCGTCGCGGATCCGCATCAGGAGGAACAGCTCCGGCGAGTTCTGCGGCAGGACGACCGGGTCCTTCTTCTCCGGGATGAAGACTCTCTCGGGGCTCCGGGCGGAGACGGCGGCGCGATCGTCGGAGTCGAGCTCGCGCGACTTGGCGAGTCCCACAACGTCGATGCCGACCCCCACGTCCTTCATCGCCGCCCGGGCGGAGGCGAGCTGGCCCTTGCCGCCGTCGATGACCAGGAGATCCGGGAGATCGGTTTCCTCACGCCCACGCCGCAGCCGCCGGCTCACGACCTCGTACATCGAGGCGAAATCATCCTGGGCGTGCACGCTCTTGATCCGGAACCGGCGATAGCGCGAGCGGTCCAGCTCCCCCTCGGTCATCGCCACCTGGCTGGCGACGATGCTCGAACCCTGGAAGTGCGAGATGTCGAAGCACTCCATCCGCCGCGGCACCCGGGAGAGGTGTAGCCGGTCCCGGAGCCGCTCCAGCACCGCGTCCATCTCGTCCCGGCTTCGCCGCTGGTCGAGGAGCGCCTGCCGCGCGTTGGCCGCGCTCATCTCGACCAGGCGGATCTTCTCCCCGCGCTGGGGTACCAGCACCCTCACCCGCCGCCCCCGCTTCTCGGTCAGCAGCTCCGCAAGCGGCTCCACCCCGCCCTCGGGGCGCAGCGGAAGCAGCACCTCGTCGGGGAGCACGTTGTCCTCGCCGTAGTAGAGGTTGACGAAGCTCCCCACGAGCTCCTCGTCGGGGAACTCCTGCCCGGTGAAGGGGAAGCTCTGTCCCCCGTTGAGGCGTCCCTGACGGACGTAGAGGACGTAGACCACCAGCCGATCCGCCTCACGGTGGTAGCCGAAGACGTCCTGGTCGACCGTTTCGGTGGTCGCGATCTTCTGTCGCTCCAGCGAGCGCTCGATGGCAAAGAGCTGATCCCGCAGCCTCGCGGCTTGCTCGAAGCGCAGGTCCTGCGCCGCAGCCTTCATGCGGGTCCGGAGCGCATCGAGCAGCTCGCTGCCCTTCCCTTCCAGGAACAGCGCCACCTCGCGGACCGACTGCGCGTACTCCTCGGGCGAGACGTCGAGGACGCAAGGCGCCGGACAGCGGCCGATCTGATGGAGGATGCACGGTCGCTTGCGGTGGTGCAGCACGTGGTCCGAGCAGGTCCGCAGCTGGAAGTAGCGATTGATGATCCGCAGCGTCTCCCGGATGCTGCTCGCGCTGGCGTAGGGGCCGAAGTACATCGCCCCGTCCCGCTGGAAGCGACGGACCACCTCCAGCCGCGGCCACTCGCCGGCCGGGTCCAGCCGGAGACAGATGAAGTTCTTGTCGTCCTTGAGGAGGACGTTGAACCGGGGCTGGTACCGCTTGATGAGCTCGTTCTCGAGGAGGAGCGCTTCCTTCTCGTTGCTCACCACCACCGTGTCGAGGTCCGCCAGCACCGACTCGAGGAAGGGGATGAAGGCCCGGGTGTCGCTGCTCCGCCCGAAGTACGAGCGCACCCGGGAGCGAAGGTTCAGCGCCTTTCCGACGTAGATGACCTCTCCGCGGGCGTCCTTCATGAGGTAGACGCCCGGCGCGGGTGGTAGTCGGTCGAGCTTCTCGTCGAGCGCCTCGGAGGGCATCAGCGCCGCTTCCTACCCCGCCCGGCGGCCCTCCACCCTGACTGGGGCTGTGCTCGATCTGCGCTCGCACCTCGGCGGCGGCCACGGAGACGTCCCCCGGCCGTGCCCGGACCCTCCTCGCGCTGGACCCCGGTCTCGAGCAGCGAGCGCGACGGCGGCTTGAGGCCCAGGTCCATGTCCTTGAGGAGGAGCACCTTGTCCCGGAGCTCGGCGGCACGCTCGAACTCCATCTCGTCCGCGGCCTTGTGCATCTCGGCCGAGTAGTCGCGGGTGAGCTTGGTGATCTGCTCGGCGGTGAGCAGCTCGTCCTCCGCGGCCTTCGGAAGCGAGAGCCCGCCGTCGGAGCGGTAGAGCACCTCGCTGAGATCGAGGATCGCCTTGTGCACGCCCTGAGGGGTGATCCCGTGGTCGCGATTCCAGGTTGCCTGGAGCTCTCGCCGTCGCGCCGTCTCGTCGAGCGCGAGCTGCATCGAGTCGGTCACCTGGTCGGCGTACATCAGCACCCGGCCGTTCACGTTCCGGGCGGCGCGGCCGATGGTCTGGATGAGGCTCACCTGACTCCGGAGGAATCCTTCCTTGTCGGCGTCCAGGATGGCGACCAGCGCCACCTCGGGGATGTCGAGCCCCTCGCGGAGAAGGTTGATGCCGACCAGCACGTCGAATTCGCCGCGGCGGAGGTCCCGGATGATCGCAGTGCGCTCCAGCGCATCGATGTCCGAGTGCAGGTAGCGGACGCGAACCCCCACGTCGGCGAAGTACTCGGTGAGGTCCTCCGCCATGCGCTTGGTGAGGGTGGTCACCAGGACCCGCTCCTTGGCCTGGGCCCGCTGGCGCACCTCCTCGAGGAGGTCCTCCACCTGATTCCGCGCCGGGCGAACCTCGACCTGCGGGTCGGTCAGACCGGTGGGGCGAATGACCTGCTCGACGACGACGCCGTGGCTCCGCTGTAGCTCGTACTCGGCGGGTGTCGCGCTCACGTAGATGGCCTGAGGCACCATCGCCTCGAACTCGTCGAACTTGAGAGGCCGGTTGTCCATGGCGCTGGGGAGTCGGAAGCCGTACTCGGCGAGCGTCTCCTTTCGGCTCCGGTCACCGCGGTACATCGCCCCGATCTGGGGAATGGTCTGGTGGCTCTCGTCGATCAGCACCAGGAGGTTCTTCGGGTAGTAGTCGAGAAGACAGGGCGGCGGCTCGCCGGCGGCGCGTCCCGAGAGGTGGCGGCTGTAGTTCTCGATGCCGTTGCAGAACCCGACCTGCTCCAGCATCTCGAGATCGTAGAGCGTGCGCTCCTCCAGACGTTGCGCCTCGAGCAGCTTGCCGTGCGCGCGGAACCACTGCAGTCGCTCGCGGAGCTCGTCGCGGATGTCGCGGATCGCCCGGGCCCGCTGCTCCTCCTCGGTCACGTAATGGCTCGCCGGGAAGATGACGATCTTCTCCACCTGGGCCACCGACTGTCCGCGGAGCGGGTCGAACTCGGTGATTCGCTCCACGGTGTCGCCGAAGAACTCGATCCGGACCGCCCGCTCCTCCTCGTACGCCGGGAAGACCTCCACCGTGTCTCCGCGCACCCGGAAGGTTCCGCGGTGGAAGTCGAGATCGTTGCGCTCGTACTGCGCGTCGACCAGGCGACGCATCAGCACGTCGCGACCGAGCTCCGCGCCCTTCTGGGCCGTGGCCGCCAGTGCCACGTAGCTCCGGGCGGTCCCCAGGCCGTAGATGCAGGAGACCGAGGCGACGATGAGGACGTCGTCGCGGGTGCGCAGCGAGTGGGTGGCCGAGTGGCGCAGCCGCTCGATCTCGTCGTTGATGAACGAATCCTTCTCGATGTACGTGTCCGACGAGGGGATGTACGCCTCGGGCTGGTAGTAGTCGTAGTAGCTGATGAAGTACTCGACGGCGTTCTTCGGGAAGAGGTCCCTGAACTCGCCGTAGAGCTGCGCGGCCAGGGTCTTGTTGTGGGCGATGACCAGCGTCGGCCGCTGAATCTGGGCCACCACGTTGGCCATGGTGAAGGTCTTCCCTGAGCCGGTCACCCCGAGCAAGGTCTGGTGCTGGTCGCCCCGGAGCACGCCCTCGACCAGCTCGGCGATTGCCCGCGGCTGGTCGCCCTGTGGCTTGTAATCTGTGACGAGCTCGAACCCGGCCATGGCAAGCAGGTGAAGCTAACGCGCCGGACTACCGTCCGCTGGCCGGCGTGGAACCGGGAGTGCGCTGGCGGAGCGCCTCCAGCGACCGGAGGCGGGGGGCCTCGAACTCGTCCCCCTTGGTCCAGGCCGGGAGGGCGGTCGCCTGGGCGACGCTGTAGCCGAGGGCGAACTGCAGCCGAGCATCCTCGACTGCGCCGGAGAGGTCCCAGTCCGGGGTCAGCTCGTCGGATGGCTGGTGGTAGCGGGTCTCCTCCCAGGCCTCGCGCTTCTCCCGTCCCCAGCCGGCCGGGCGACCGCGGTAGTCGAGCCCGCTCTCGAAGTATGCGGCCGGCACGCCGACCCGGGCGAAGCTGAACTGGTCGCTCCGGTAGAAGTAGCCACGGTCGGGCAGCTGGTCGCCCCGGAGCACCCGCCCTTGCGCCTTGGCGAGGGCCCGGAGGGTGACGTCGAGGTCGGTCTTGCCGAGGCCGATGACGGTGACGTCGCGGGTTCGTCCGAAGACGTTGGCCCCGTCGATGTTGATGTCCACTGCGATGCGGCCGAGGGGGACCGGAGGGTGTCGTGCCAGGTACTCGGAGCCGAGGAGTCCCTGCTCCTCGGCCGCCACCGCGGCGAAGAGGATGCTCCGCCTCGGGGCCTTCTCCAGCGCGGCGTAGGCCCGGGCGACGTTGAGCATGAGGGCCACCCCGGAAGCGTTGTCCTCGGCCCCGTTGTAGATGGCGTCCTCGCCGGGAGCGGCTCCCTTTCGCAGTCCCAGGTGGTCATGGTGCGCGGTGTAGAGCACGACCTCCGAGGACAGCTTCGGGTCGCTCCCGGGGAGAACGGCCAGGACATTCGACGTCCGCGTGCGCTCGATGCGGCTGTCGAAGGAGGTGCTGACCCCGATGCCCAGCGATACGGGCTGGAACTCGCGGCGGTTCGCCGAGCGGACGAGCTCGTCGAGACTCTTGCCGGCGAGCTCGACGAGCTTGCGGCAGGCATCCTCGGTCACCCAGCTCCGGAGCGGCAGGCGGCGCTCGGTGGTGGGCACGGAGTACTGCGGGCCGGTCCAGGAGCTGCGGACGACCTGCCACGGGTAGCCGGCGCTGTGTGTGGTGTGGAGGATGATGGCGCCGGCGGCGCCCATGCGGGCCGCCATCTCGTACTTGTAATCCCACCGGCCGTACCAGAGGCGGGTGCGGCCGGCGAAGAGGGCGGGATCGTCCTCGGGGTCGCTGTTGAGGATGAGCAGCACCTTGCCCCGGACGTCCTGACCCTTGAAGTCGTCCCAGCCGTACTCGGGAGCGCGGATGCCGTAGCCGACGAAGACCAGCTCGGCCCGGTCGAGGGCGGTGTGCGGGGCCTCGTCCCCGGCGACGGCGACGATGTCGTCCGCGTGGCGAAGCACCAGCGACTCGCTGCCCCGGGTGAACTGCATCGTCCCGGCATGGCCGTCCACCCCGACGATGTCGAACGGCTGGAGGAATCCCTCGGGTCCGGCGGGCCGGAGCCCGAGCGCCTCGAACTGCGCGGCGATGTACGCCTGGGCGAGGGCATCCCCCCGGGTGCCGGGGCCGCGTCCCTCGAGGAGATCCGAGGCGAGGAAACGGACGTGGGCACGGATGGAGTCGGGCGTGATCGCCCGCTCGGCGGCGGGGTAGGTCCGGGCGTGGGGCGCGGCGGCGAGCGCCAGCGCGAGAGCGACGTTGAGCATGGGTGTCCGTTCTGCCCCGAGGCGCGGCCGCCGTCCACCGCCGGGGACGGATGGACATCGCCGGGGACCGGGCGGGAGACTGCCTGGCGCCTGGGGAGCGGCCCACGTGGAGGGGACGGCTGCGGACCGCTCCGGGGCGGACTCTCCGATGTTCGACGTCGTTCGCGGTCGCTCCAGCGCTCACACGCGGCTGAAGCCGGCTCTGGTGGTGTCTCTGGTGGCGCACGCGGCGCTGCTCGCCGGGGCGCTCCTGCTGTCCCGCCCGGCCCCGCCACCCCTGGACCCGCCGAAGGTGCCCTGGAAGGCGCTCAGGCCGGGCCGTGGAGGAGGCAGCGGGCCGGCCACGCCAGCCGCTCCGCCGCCGAAGGTGATCGGTCGGAGACCGCCCCGGACTGTGCGGACGCCGCTCGAGATCCAGCGTCCCTCCAACCTGCCGGAGCAGAGCGCGCCCTCGTCGCCGACATTCGGGGACCCGGGCACCGACGAACCCGGTCCGCCGGGCCCGGGTGGCGTCGGGGATGGACCGGAGTGTGCGACTCCGCCGTGCGGAGGCGGTCAGGGCATCGTCTCCGAGGACGTGGTGGCGGAGGTGCCGTCGCTGCTCTCTGCGCCGGAGGTGACACTCTCGCCCGAGGCCAGACGAGGCGGTGTGGAGGGGACCGTGCTCGTGCGCTGCGTGATCACCGCCTCGGGAACGGTCGAGGGATGCGAGGTGCTGAAGGGGCTTCCGCTGGCGGATGCGGCGGTGCTTGCGGCGCTTCAGGGGCGGCGCTACCGCCCGGCGCAGATCGCTGGGCGGGCGGTCTCGGTGCGGCACCTGTTCACGGTGAAGATCACCCAGGCGCGGTGAGGCGCGCGGGGGTCCGGCTCGAGGTTCCCTCGAGGCGCGGTGAGCCACACGTGCGTCACCGCGGCGACGCCCGTCCTCAGGAGCGGACCTTCCACTGCGTTCCTGCCGGTCCGTCGCGCAGCTCCACCCCGAGCGCGAGGAGCTCGTCGCGGATGGCGTCGGATCGGGCGAACTTCTTCGCCTGCCGCGCCTCGGTGCGCTCGGTGAGCATCGACTCGATTCGCTCCCGGTCGAGGCCGCGCAGCTGGACCAGGCGATCGCGTCGCCGCTCCAGCCAGGTCGCGGGATTCGTGCCGAGCACTCCGAGCACACCGCCCATGGTCGGGACGAGCGCGCGCAGGGCCGTGACGGTGCGGGCCAGCATGGCCCTGTCGGGCACCGGCGGCCTGTCGAGGTACTCGTTCATCTGCCCGAAGAGGCCCGAGAGCGCCGCCAGCGCGCCGGCGGTGTTGAAGTCGTCGTCCATCGCCTGCTCAAAGGCCCGGAGGTGCACATCCGGATCGCCGTGGACCGCGCCGGGCTTGACCCCGCGGTTGCCGAGCCGCTCGTCGACGCGCTGGAGCGTCTCGTAGAAGTACTCCATCCGCTTCTCCGCATCGGCGAGAGCGTCCTCGGAGAAGGCCAGCTGGCTGCGGTAGTGGCTGGAGAGGAAGAACAGGCGCAGCGCCTCGGGGTCCACCTTGGCCAGGGCCTGCCGCAGCTGGACCACGTTCCCCAGGCTCTTCGACATCTTCGCGTTCTCGAGCTCGAGGAACCCGGCGTGCATCCACACCTTGGAGAGCGCGACGTGGTGGGCGGCCTCGGACTGGGCGATCTCGTTCTCGTGGTGGGGGAAGATGAGGTCGAGTCCGCCGCCGTGGATGTCGAAGGGGCTGCCGAGAAACCTCTCGCTCATCGCCGAGCACTCGATGTGCCAGCCGGGACGGCCACGGCCCCAGGGCGCATCCCACGCGGGCTCGCCGGGCTTCTCGGCCTTCCACAGCGCGAAGTCGAGCGGCTCGCGCTTCTGCTCGCCGGGCGTGACTCGCTCGCCGGCGCGGAGCTCGTCGAGGTTGCGGCGGGAGAGCTTGGCGTACTCGGGCCAGCGCGAGACCTGGAAGTACACGTCGCCGCCGGCGGTGTAGGCCACGCCCTGGTCGAGGAGCCTCTGGATGAGGTCGATGATTTCCGGGATGACCTCCGTCACCCGGGGCGAGACGTCGGGCGCAAGCAGACCGAGCGCCCGGGCATCCTCTTCGAACGCCTGGATGTAGCGCTCGGCGAGGGCGCCCGGGTCCTCGCCTGTCTCCCGGGCGGCGTTGATGATCTTGTCGTCGACGTCCGTGTAATTGCGGACGTACGTCACCCGGTAGCCACGGTAACGCAGATAACGCACCACGACGTCGAAGACTGTGAAGGTCCGGGCGTTGCCGATGTGTACCCACGAGTAGACGGTGGGACCACACACGTACAGACGCACTTCACCCGCGCGAAGCGGCTCGAGCGGCTCCTTGCGGCGGGTGAGCGTGTTGTAGAGGGACAGCGCGGGAGAACTGTGGGTAGCGGACACGGGACTGGCGCGGGGATTCGAGGAACGTGACATCATTGCACGGCCGGGGGATGAGGGACCCCGCGAACGAGCATGGCGCCATCCAACCCCAAGCGGCCTCCACGGCGACCTCCTCCCGAGGATGGCACGAAGGACACCGAGGACACCGGTGAGCTTCCGTTCGACGAGCGTGAGGCCACGCCGCTCAACGCCGACGATCCGGCGCCTCAGCGAGTGACGACCTACCCGGTGCGCCCGGGGCGAAAGCGGCGCGCGGGGCGGGACACGATCGGACCGGCGTCGATGGTCTCGAGCGTCGGAGCGGGCGCGCAGGAGATCTTCCTCTACGCCGAGCACGGACCGGGGACCGGACAGCTCCTGCCGGTGGGTGAGGGAGCGCTCATCCTCGGACGGTCGAGCAGCTGTGACCTGCGACTGCCGCACGCGTCGATCAGCCGCCGGCACGCCCGGCTCACGCGCCGGGGCGAGCGGTTGTTCCTCGAGGACCTCGGGAGCCAGAACGGCACCTTCCTGGACGACGAGCGGCTCGCTGGACCGCAGGAGCTCGTGGTCGGCCAGCGCATCCACATCGGGCCGGCGGTGCTGAGGCTGCGGGTGCCGGGCGGGAACACCCGGACGGATCGCCCGCGGCGCCGTTCGGTGGAGGCCGTGAGCGAGGGCCCGGTCCGCCCGATGCGAATCGCGGTGCTCGCGGCGACCGCGGGGTTCCTGCTGGCGACCGCGCTCGCTCTCTGGACGGCCCAGACGCACCCCGGCTGGCTGCGGATGTCGTCGCAGTCGACCAGCGCGCCTCGGCGCTGAGAGTCAAACCGGCCGCGCAGGTCGAGCGATCGAAGGCGATCGAAGGTGTCTGGCACCTTCGAGAATCCCGAGCGGAGAATCCTCAGACGCTGCGCCGGTTTGGACGCCGTTGTGCTGACCGGTCCTGCGGCAGAGCCTGATCGAAGGTGTCTGGCACCTTCGAGGACCCCAAGCGGAGAATCCTCAGACGCTGCGCAGGTTTGGACGCCGTCGTGCTGCCCGGTCCTGCAGTAGAGCCTGTGCGCCGCGGACCGCGAGCACCGCGTTCAGACCGGCGAAGCCGAGGAGCACCAGCGCGATGACCAGTGGCCCCCGGTCCTCACCGGGACGCTCACCCTCGCGGAGCACCCAGAGTCGGCCGTCCACCGGCCGAAGCCCCTGGACTGCCTGGATCTGCGCCGCCGAATCCCGGTACCCCGGGACGTCCTCGAGGGGACGCAGCCGCCCCCGGACGCCGAACGGACGCGGGTCCGGCGGCGGAGGACGCTTGCCGGGAACCCAGTCCTCGCTCGGGAGCAATGGACGCCTGACCAGGATCGGCGTGTCCTGCAACGGAACCAGCACCATCCGCGCGCCGCGATCGACGCCGTAGAAGGCGGTGCCGAGCGGGACGCCGTGCACCTGGGCGAAGACGTTCGGCCGCAGCTGGTCGAACCGGTACGCGCCCTCGCTTCCGAGCGTCACCGGCTCGCGTCCGGCGAAGAAGTACGCCACGTCGGGCGCCTCCCGCATCAGGAGGAAGAGCGCGCCTGCAAGGCAGAACACGGCCACCGGGAGCTGGACGCCCGTCACCCGGCGGCGTGTGCTGCGCTCGAGCTCTCGGATGCGCTCGTCGCGCGCTTCCTCGGCAGAGAGCGGAGTGCGCGCGGTCACGCGAGCTCCGTGGACCTACGTGATGCTGAAGATCTTCCGGAGGTCGTCCTCGATCTCGTCCTCGGGGCACTCCTTGGCGAGGCTGAGCTCCTTGATCAGAAGAGCGCGGGCGGTATCGAGCATCTTCCGCTCGCCGAACGACAGGTCCTTGTCGCCCTTGAGCAGGTAGAGGTCGCGGAGCACCTCGGCGATCTCGAAGACCGAGCCGGTCTTGATCTTCTCCATGTACTCCCGGTAGCGCCGGTTCCAGGTGGTGGAGTCGACCGAGATGTCCTTCTCCCGGAGGATTGCGTAGACCTGCTTGACGTCGTCCTCGCTGATGATCTCCCGCAGGCCGACCGAGCCGACCTTGTTGATGGGAATCATGATCCGCATCCCGTTCTCGAGGATGCGGAGGACGTAGAACGACTGACGCTGGCCGGCGACTTCGGTGTGCTCGATGCCCATCACCTCGCCCACCCCTTGCCCGGGGTAGACGGCCTTGTCGCCGGTCTTGAAGCTGGTCTGCACTTGGGAGCTGCCTCCTTCGCGGCCTGGAACGCCGCAAAGTCTGGGCATTTAGCACAATTTTTCGTTTTCTGCAACGCGTCGTCTTGACCAAAAGATCCGGGCCCGACTAGTCTTTTCGGCCTTTTTGCCACGGCCCCCGCCGTGCGGTTCGACAGTGCGGATCCGCGGGACCGGCGCCGAGGGAGAGGCCCAGGGCGGCCTCCCACGGGGGGCGCGCGGGTTGCAGTCGGACCCGCAGGCCGGGGGGAGCGATGCGCGACTGGAAGTGGAGTGATCTCGGGGTCCGTCCTCTCGTTTTCCCGGTCCTCACACTCGGCATCGGATGCGCGCTCCCCGCGCTGACTCGTCCGGCACCCTTCGCTCTCGCCTGCTTGGCTGTTCTCCTGGCGAGCGTAGCGTTTGTCGCCAGGCACAGGCCGGGGGCCCATCTCGCCCTTCTGATGTCGGCAACCATTGCCGGGTCCTTCGTCGCCGCGGGCGCCGAACGCGCCACCCCGCTTCCGACCGGCAGGCCCGTTCTCGTCGAGGGGCGCCTGGCAACGGTGGACCTCGACGCTCGCGGCGGCCGAGGCGTCCTCGAGGTTGCTCGCGTCGACGGCGTTCCGGCGCGGGCCCGAACCCGGCTCTGGTGGAGCGACTCGAGCTTCCATCCCTGGGCGGGCCAGCGGGTCCAGCTCCGGGCCGAGCTCCGCGCCGACCTCGGCCCGGACTCGTGGGGCCAGTACGACCTGGGACGCGCCGCTCGCGCGCGGGGCCTCTCCACGTCGGGCCGGATCGTTCCCGCTTCTTTCGTCCCGCTCTCCGCGCCTGAACCCTGGCGGAGGTGGGTCGCCGAGCGTCGCGAGCGGTTCGCCATCTGGACGCGCGACCGGCTCCCCCGCCCGGACGAAGCGGCGCTGCTGTGCGCGCTCGCGGCCGGGCTGCGCTCGGAGCTCGGCCCCGAGTGGGAGGACCGCTTCGCGCGGAGCGGCCTCGCCCATGTGCTGAGCGTGAGCGGGCTCCACGTGGCGGCGCTCGGCCTGGTCGTGGCGTCGCTGATCGCACTCGTGCTGCGCGCGGTGCCCGCGGTGGTGCGCCGGATCGATGCTCGTCGCCCGGCGGCGCTGGCTGCGCTTCCCCTGGTGTGGGGGTACGTCATCTTTACCGGGAACCAGCCTCCGGCAGTGCGCTCGGCGCTGATGCTCTCGGTGGTCCTCGTCGGGCGCGCGCTGCAGCGACACACGGACGCGCTGAACGCGGTGGCCCTCGCCGCGGGTGTGCTTCTGGTGGTCGATCCGGCGTCGGTGCAGGATCTCTCGCTCCAGCTCAGCTTCACCGCGGTGCTGGCGCTGGTGCTCCTTGCGCCTCGTCTGCGGGCACTGGTGCCCCTGGCTCGGCCCGACCCGCTCCGTCCGGAGCGGTGGCGGCGGGCGCTCGAACATGTCCGCGAGGCGCTCCTCGGTGTGTGCACCGCCAGCGCCGCGGTCACCCTCGCCTCCATTCCGCTGGTCGCGACCGCGTTCCACCGCGTCTCGCTGGTTGGCTGGCTGGTGAACGTCGTCGCCCTGCCGGTGACCTCCGTCCTCACTCTCGCCAGCGCGGTGACCGCGGGCGCGTTCTGTCTCGCGCCGTCGCTCGCCGCCTTTCCGCTCGTCCTCGCCTCCCTCTCCGCGCGGGCGCTGCTCGCGCTCGCCCAGGCCGGATCGGCGGTCCCATTCGGGACCCTCTCCTCGCCTGCGTTTCCCTGGCCCGCCGCGCTCGCGTTCGTTCTCGGACTGCTCGGGGTGGCGCTCGGGATCCGGCGAAGCGGATGGCTGGTGGTCGCGACCCTGGCGGCGGTGCTCGCGCGCCCCCTGCTCGGGCCGCGCCCACCGCTCGAGCTGACCGCCCTGGCGGTGGGCCACGGCGACGCGCTGCTGGTCTCGTCGCGTGGCGCACACCTCCTCGTCGACGGCGGAGGAGTCCCGGACGGCATCGATCCCGGCACCCGCATCGTCCTGCCTTACCTGCGCGAGCGTGGCATCCGGCGACTCGACGCGGTTGCGCTGTCCCACCCCCATCCGGACCATGCGCTCGGGCTTCTGACCGTGCTCCGGGAGGTGCGAGCGGACCGCCTCTGGCTCCCGGCGGGCATTGAGCGGGGGCCGCTGGTGGATGCGCTCCTCGCCGCTGCGGGCGACGCCCGCGTGGAGTGGCTGGCGGCAGGCGATCGGCGCATGCTGGGAGAGGCGACGGTCCGCGTGCTCTCGCCCCCGCGAGACACGGCCGCTCTCCGGACCGTGAACGACAGGAGTCTGGTTCTTCACCTGAGCGCGGCAGGGCATTCCGTGCTGCTCCCGGGCGACGCGGGCGCCGCGGCAGAGGAGGCCTGGCCCGCCGTGACGAGCACCGTGGTGAAGGTTCCCCACCATGGGTCGCGCACCTCGAGCTCACCCCGGCTCGTCAGCTCCAGCGAGGCCTGGCTCGCGGTCTTTTCCGATGGAAGGAACAACCGCTTCGGGTTGCCTGCCCCGGAGGTCGTCGAGCGGTGGCGGGCGAGCGGGGCGGAGGTCCTGCGCACCGACGTGGACGGGGCGATCCGGGTGTCGCTCGATGAGGCAGGCGTCCGGTGGGAGACGTTCCGGGGGCGGGCTGGGCGGCTCGCTCTCCATCCACTTGCCGGCGCGCATCCACAAGTACACCGTCCAGTCGATGATTCCCGAGGACCTTGACCTCGCCGCGCTCAGTCGCGACCTCCACCGGGCGCTTGGCCCGGGAGAGCCGGTGGGGTACCTGCGCGGCAAGGCGAAGATGCGCGACGCGCTGGTGGACCTGCACGGCTTCAGTCAGCTGGAGGCCGAGTCGGTCGTCGACACTCTGGAGCTGCAGGGGTTCCTGCACTTCCTCGGAGACCCTCGCGCTCCCAGCGAAGCCGAGAGCCGCTGGGATTTCCGGACGGGCTGAGGGCGGCCACGGCTCGCCACTCCCCCACCGGAGCAGGGTGCGACCGCCGAGCACGATCGCCGATCCGAGCCTCCGACCGCGAGGTCGCCGAGGTTCCGTGAACGCGAACGCGAGGGCCGCTCGATGATGATCGGCCCGACCCGTGGGGCAAGCGCAGCGAGCGAGACGAGGCCACCGGTGGCGACGACGAGCACTCCGAGCGCCTGCTCCGAAGGAGCTACTCGAACACGAGCCAGGCGAATCGGTCCACGGCGTGGAAGTCTCCGACGAAAAGCGGCGAGAAGGCCTGGCCCTGCGCGGTCTTCCGGTCGGGCAGCTCGAGCCGATAGAGGTTGAAGCGCCACCGATCGCCGGGACGCGGCGGGAGGTGCGGGACCGAGTGGAGCTTCGCGAAGGGGATGCGCATCTCCACCGTCCAGCCCCGATCGCGGTCGGACGCATCGTCGATCGTGCCGTTCACCTTCACCGCGCTCTGCAGCCCGGAGTCCCAGGAGAGATCCATTCCCTGTCGTCGCGCCGGGAAGTAGGCATCGAACACCACGTTGTGCGGGCTGACCTCGATCTCGTCGTAGGTGCGCCCGTCGGCATCCGCATCGATGAAGATCTCCACCGCCTCCTGCGTGTAGATCGGATCGTCGCGCTTGCGGAACGTGCCCCAGACATCCGGGTCCTCGCTGTCGAAGGCGACGTAGAGTGCCTCGTCATCCCAGGAGAGGCGCGCGGTGGTCCGGAGCGGCGCCGGCCGTCCGTCCAGGCTGTCGACCAGCGTCAGCGGAGTCGCGGCCTTCCAGACCGGATCGTCGAGCACCCCGTCGATCTTCGGTGGCGTCGAGGTCTTCCGGATGCGGGCTTCGGGCACCGGAGGAGCTCCCCCGATGACCGGGCCGCGCATCCGCTGCTGCCCGTCCTGGGCGTCCGGCTGGTCCACCGGGAGCCGCTGGTCGTCGTGCCAGAAGCCGAGCAGCACCTGGAACTCCGGCGCACCCTGAGGAACGGCGATGACCTGGACGTCCTGGAGAGGTTGGCCGACCGGCCATTGCTCGAGGGGCAGCGGCGGCGGGTGGTCGGCGTTCCCCACCATCTGGCCGGTGCGGGGATCGACGAGGTGAACGAAGACCTGCCACCCCGGCTCGAGCTTCCGGGTCGCCTCGAAGCGATGCGTGAGGCGCACCGCGTCCTGTCCCTGGTCGTTCCTCCCGCGCTCGACGCGGGTCCCCAGATACCGGATGGCCCCACCCGCCCAGGTGCCCTGGACCGTGCCCGTCGCCTCCGTCGCTCCGGACGCAGGCGCCCGCGGACGCGGACGGGGGCCGGCCTGCTCGTCCCGACAGGCGGAGGCGAGGAGCGCGAGGCACAGGAGAATGATCGAGGGCGAGAGGCGCACTCGTCGCACCCTACTCGCTCGAGGCCGCCACCTGGCACGGCCATTGCGACCGGCCATGGGCATGCACGTCCACTTCGAGGCACGCGGGGTGGGCTCGGAGCTCGAGCTGCAGCCAGGCACCTGGACCCTGGGCGGCGCCGACGACGATGGCGTCCGGTTCCCGGGGCTGCCGTCGCGGCTGCTCGAGCTCGACCTCACGGCTGACCGCGCGTGGATCCGGTGCACGCAGGCGCTCCCCGTGGGGCGCGCGGTGCTCGGCCCCGGAGTCCGGCGGTGGTTGCTTCCAGGCGAACGCGTTCGCCTGTCACGCGAGGCGCAGCTGTGGGTCGAGCCACCTTCCGAGGCTCCGGGAACGCTCGCCCTGGTCCGGTCGCTGCTCGAGACGGGGAGCGCACCGGCCTCGTCGGTCGCGCCGGCGCTGTTGTGCGTGGCCGGGGCGGATGCGGGCGCCGTCTTCCTGCTCGCAGGTCCCGTCGCCGAGCTGGGGCGGGCGCCGGCCTGTGCGGTCCGGCTCGGCGATCCCGCCGTCTCGCGCCGGCATCTTCAGCTCGTTCTCGAGCGGCGGGGCCACCGCGTGCGGGACCTCGGCGCACGAAACCGGGCGCGGTGCAATGGGCGGTGGCTCCGCTCTGGTCAGCGCCTCGCCGACGGTGATGTCCTGGAAGTGGGACGCTCGCTCCTGACCTACCGGAGGGGATGGTCGGAGGCGGCGCCGAGCGCGCGGTCGGCTGCGCTCAGCGCAAGCGCGACAGGCCGGCCCGCTCCACCAGCAGCTCCATCAGACGACGGTGCTGGGTGAAGAAGCTCGTGAAGTGCATTCCGCGGCCGCGCCCCCGGACGGCATAGACGGTCACCGGGCCGGGAAGGATGTCGACCTTCAGGATGTCCCGGAACGCAAAGTAGTCGGTGCGCACCAGGCCGCGGTAGGTGACTCCACCGCCGTCGACCACGATGGCCGTCCGCGCGTAGTAGGTCAGCGACACGCCGAAGAAGACGACGAAGAAGATGGCCGAGATGAAGGTCTTCGCCGGAACGCCCTCGAACGTCATCAGATAGACGAGGACGAAGAGCCACAGCAGCGCGGCAGTGCCCATCGCCGCGGCAAGGACGGGCCGGGGCCGGAAGACCTCGGGCGCTGGGGCCGGAAGCAGGTCCACGACCCTAAGGCTAGTGCCTACCTCCGTCCCACGCCATGCATCCTCCGGCCGGGGGTGTCGGGTCCGGTGCGCCCTGGCTCACCCCCAGCCCGTCTACACCCGCTCGACCAGCATCGTGATGCCCATCCCGTAACCGATACAGAGGGTGGCCGCCCCCCGGCGGAGCGAGCGCCGCTCCAGCGCCCCGAGCAGCGTGGCCAGGAGCATCGCCCCGGTCGCTCCCAGCGGATGTCCGAGGGCGATGGCCCCGCCCTGCACGTTGATGCGGTCCAGGGAGATACCCAGCTCCTGGCCGACCACGATGGGCACCGGGGCGAAGGCCTCGTTGATTTCCCAGAGATCCACGTCCTCCACGGTCCAGCCGGCGCGCTCGAGCGCCAACCGGCTGGAGGGAATGGGCCCGGTGAGCATCAGGACCGGGTCGGACCCGACCACCGCCGTGGTGACGATGCGCGCTCGGGGCCGGAGACCGAGCGCCCGGACTGCCTCGCCCGAGGCGACGACCACTGCCGCCGCGCCGTCGACGATGCCGGAGGCGTTGCCGGCGTGGATGACGCCGTCCTCGGCGAAGCTGGGCTTGAGGCCCGCGAGCGTCTCGACCGTGGTGCCGGAGCGCGGGTGCTCATCCTCGGCGACGAGGCGGGAGGTGCCGTCGGCATTGCGCACCGGGACTGGTGCAATCTCGTCGCGAAACCAGCCGGCGGCGCGCGCGGCGACCGCCTTGCTCTGGGAGGCGGCGGCGAACTCGTCGAGCTGCCCTCGGGAGAGCGACCACTTCCGCGCGATGAGCTCCGCGGACAGTCCCTGGTGGGTGAGGTCGGGGAAGCGCTCGGCGAGCCGAGGTGAGGTGGGGCCGTCGCCGAAGCCTGCGTCCGAGCCCATGGGAATGCGGGTCATCGACTCGACCCCGCCGCCGATGCCGAGCTGGATCTGCCCCGCGAGGATGCCGTTCGCGATGTCGGCCACCGCGGTGAGTCCGCTTCCGCAGAGGCGGTTCACGGTCTTGCCGGGGACCGAGATGGGCATGCCCGCGGCGAGGACAGCACCGCGCGCCACGTCGAAGGCTTGCTCGCCGATCTGCGTGACGCAGCCGAGCACCACGTCCTCCACCCGATCCGCCGGCACGCCGGTGCGTGCGAGCGCGGCGGTGAGGACGTGCGCGGCCAGGTCGACCGAGTGGATTCCCGCCAGGCTCCCCTTGCGCTTGCCGCGGGGGGTCCGGACCGCATCGATGATGAAGGCCTCGCTCATGGGCCCAGGACACGACGGGATTGACCCGAAAGTCAACGGCGGGTGGCGGGCACGCGCGCCGGGGTCTCGCGAGCGAGGAGGCCACGGAGGAGGGTCGCCGCTCCGGTAGCGAGCGCCGGCCGGAAGTCGATCCGCAGTGGCCGGAGCTCGGGTCGCTCGAGGAGCCGTCGCACCACGGGGCCAGCGTCGGCGGCCTGCCACAGCCCGACGCACAGCGCGTGTAGGTGCAGGGCCGCTTCGAGGCCGGTGCCCGGAGGCAGCGAGTCCAGGGCCGCCTCGAGCCGGGCGCCGACGCGCGCCAGCCAGTCTTTCAGCGCGCGCTTGAACACCAGCGCCGCGTCGAAGGACACGTTCTGCTCCAGGCTCACGTGGAGCAGCGCGAGCAGGCGCGGCAAACCCGGGCGGGCCACGAGCGAATCGGCGATCAGCGCTCCGACAGCCTCCGGGCTGGACGGCCGGGGAAGGCGGTCGAGCTCGCTGCCGAGGGCCTCCAGCCACTCGCCGAGCCGCTCGGCCTCGACTTCCAGGAAGAGCGCCTCTTTCGTCTCGAAGTAGCGATACAGAGCGGCCTTCGACAGGCCCGAGGCCTCGGCGACGTCGCTCATGGTGAGCTCGGACCAGGGCCGGGTCCGGAACAGCTCCCAGGCGTGGTCGAGGATGTCCTGTCGTCGCTGCTGCTTGTCCTCCGGGCTCCGGGCGCGCCGGAGACCCGTCACTCGAGCCACCGCGCCAAGCGGGAGACGAGGCGGTTCATGCGGGCGCCGTACGGAGGCGCGAGAAAGCGGGACAGGGGGTTCCCCCGCTGGCGCAGGACGGAGCGCTCGTGGCTGAAGGTGCGGAAGCCCGAACGGCCGTGGTAGTTCCCGATCCCGCTGGCGCCCACTCCGCCGAAAGGCAGCCCGGGATTCGCCAGGTGGAGCAGCGTGTTGTTGATGCTGACACCGCCGGAGGTGGTCCCGGTCAGTGTCGCGTCGACGATGTTGCTCTTCCGGGAGAACAGGTACAGCGCGAGCGGCTTGGGGCGGCTGCGGACGTACGAGAGCGCGTCGTCGAAGGTCCGGTAGGTCACCACCGGCAGGACGGGGCCGAAGATCTCCTCCTGGAGCACCGGCGCGTCGGCGGGAACGTCGACCAGGACGGTGGGGGCGACGTACCGCTGTGCGGGGTTGGCGTCACCACCGATGACCACGCGGGCGCCGCGCTGGACCGCGTCGTCCACCAGCCCCTTGACCCGGGCAAACGCGCCGGCGTCGATGAGGCGCGCCAGCTCGGGGTTCGTCGCCCACCCGGAGGCGGGACCGTAGTTCCGCTCGAGGGCTGCTCGGAGGCCATCGAGGAACGCCTGACGCTGCCCTTCCTGGATCAACACGTAGTCGGGTGCGACGCAGGTCTGCCCAGCGGTGATGAACCTGCCCCAGGCGATGGCGTCCGCCGCCCGGGGGAGGTGCGCGTCGGGCGCGACGATCGCCGGTGACTTGCCGCCGAGCTCGAGGGTGACGGAGGCGAGAGTCTTCGCCGCGGCGGCCATCACCAGCTTTCCGACGCGGGTGCTTCCGGTGAAGCAGACGTGGTCGAACGGAAGCTCGAGCAGGGCTTCGGCGACGGAGGCGTCTCCCTCCACCATGGCCACCTCGTTCTCCGCGAATGCATTTGCCACCACGGCGCGGAGGGCCCGGTTGGTCTCGGGGACCTTTTCCGAGGGCTTGAGGATCACCACGTTGCCTGCGGCGATCGCCCCCACCAGCGGACCGAGGATGAGGAACACGGGGTAGTTCCAGGGAGAGAGAACCAGCACCTGGCCCTTGGGCTCCCAGCGGATCTCGCTCGCGGTGTCGGCGAGGAGCAGCGGCGCCTCGACGGGCTCCGGCCGCATCCACTCCGCGAGGTGAGAGATCGCGTAGCCGATTTCCTCGAGGGAGGGATGGATGTCGATGACCTCCGACTCCTCAGGAGCTCGCCCGAAGTCTCGCCGGATGCCCTCGGCCACCGCGGCCCGATGCTTCTCCAGCGAGGCCTTGAGCCGCTGAAGCTTCTTCCGCCGCTCGGCGGCAGTGGAGCGCGACACGGTCCACCGCGAGGCGGCCTGCAAGTCGAACAGCCGGCGGATCTCCGCGCGTGGGTCCTGCGTCGAACCGACCTCGATGGCCTGTCTCATGGCTGCAATCGCTCCTGAGCTTCGTGGACGATGCGACTCCGGGCGGACCGGGGAAGGGACCGATCCAGACTCATCTGGAGCCAGCTCGGAAGCCCCGGGATCGCCACCGCCGCCCTGCGCTCCGCGCCGTCATACCCCTCTCGGGCGGCCGCGGCTCCAGCGGGCAGGCGTCCGTGCCGGGAGCGGGTTCCCGGCGAACTCAGCGCCCTTCCGGGCGCCGGCGACGAGGCTGGTGGGGTTCCGGGCTGGCATTCGGAGAACGGGGACAAGTGACCTTCGGTCACTTACCACGCCTCGCGGAGAAGTGACCACGGGTCATCTCGTCAGGGCGAGAAGGCGATCGAGTCAAAATCACCCATCACTTCGGGTGCTTGTGGCCGGACCGCCCGGGTCGAACGCATCGAAGGTGTCTGGCACCTTCGATGAGCATCGACGGTCTGGTGCCATCGAAGGTGTCTGGCACCTTCGATGCCTGGTGGGAAGCCCGCCAGGCGAGTGAGGGTCAGCGGCGGCTCGTCCGGTCGAACGGATTGTCGAGGAGGATCGTCTCGCCGCGATCGGCACCCACCGAGATGCACACCACCGGCACCCCGGCGACTTCCTCCACCCGCCGCACGTACGACCGGGCCGCGGCCGGCAGCTGATCGAAGCTGCGAACGCTCGCCAGGCTCTCCTCCCACCCGGACAGCCTCTCGTACGTCGGCGACACCTGCGCGAGGTCGTCCACATCCGACGGGAAGTCGGCGGTCTGCGCCCCGGCGAGCGAGTACGAGGTGCAGAGCTTCAGCTCGGGCAACCCCGAGAGCACGTCCAGCTTGGTCAACGCGAGCCCCGAGAGACCATTCACCCGAGCGGCGTACCGGAGCGAGACGCCGTCGAGCCAGCCGCAACGGCGCGGGCGCCCGGTCACGGAGCCGAACTCGTTGCCGACCCTCCGCAGCCGCTCGCCGATGTCGTCCTTCAGCTCGGTCGGGAAAGGCCCTCCACCGACCCGCGTCGTGTAGGCCTTGCTGATGCCCACCACCTGGTCGATCTCCGTCGGGCCCAGTCCCGATCCGACCGCCGCGTTCCCGGCGACGCAGTTGCTGCTGGTCACGAACGGGTAGGTGCCGTGGTCGATGTCGAGCAAGGTCCCCTGTGCGCCCTCGAAGAGGATGCGCGCCCCCGCCCGCGCCTCCCCGTGCAGATAGAGCGACGCGTCGCGCACATGAGGACGGAGCCGAGTCCCGAGCGCGGCGTACTCGCGCGCGATGACCGCAGGGTCGAGCGGAGGAAGCTCGGTTCCCGCCCGCTGGGCGAGGAGCTTGAGCTCGTCCAGGGCCGCCGTCAGCCGCTCCTCGACCTTGCGGGTGAGCCGGCCGGAATCGAGCAGGTCGCGCACCCGGATGCCCCGGCGCGCCACCTTGTCCTCGTAGGCGGGGCCGATCCCCCGGCCGGTGGTCCCGATGGGCGAGGCGCCCCGGGCCTTCTCGCGGAGCACGTCGAGATGCTTGTGCCAGGGGAAGATGACGTGCGCTGACTCGGACACGATGAGCTGTGCCTCGGAGCGGATCACGCCTCGCGCCCGCAGCGCGTCGATCTCCGCCACCAGCACCGAGGGGTCGAGCACCACGCCGTTGCCGATGACGCAGGTCTTCCCGGAGTGGAGGATGCCGCTGGGGATGAGGGTGAGGATGGTCTTCTCACCCCCCACGACCAGCGTGTGCCCGGCGTTGTTTCCACCCTGGAAACGGACGACCACCTGGGCGTGCTGCGTGAGCAGGTCGACGACCTTGCCCTTCCCCTCGTCGCCCCACTGGGCGCCGACTACGACGACGTTCGGCATGAACGCTCCCGCCTATAGCCCGCGCTCCGACGGGTGACAACGACGGACGAAGCCACAGCCGAGCGCCTCACATCGGTGCCGCTCGAGGTGCTCGGCGAGGGACGTCCCGGCCGCGAGGGCCGAGCAGAGTCTCGCCTCGACGTCGGCGGGCGGAACGGGCGACTCCGAGGCCCAGAGGAGCCGCTCCTCCCCCCCATCGAGCGCGAACAGCGCGGCTCGCACCTGCCGGCCGTCACCCGCCTGTGCACGCAGCGCCTCGACCAGCACCGTCACGCTCGCCGGGGACTCGGCCTGTGCGCCAGGCACGAGGGAAACCGCCGCCTCGCCTGCCGCGCCCGAGAGACTGAGGTCGAGCGTGCCGTGCACGGTCCCCGTGCCGAGTTGCACCTCGAACGGCACGGCGACGGCCCAGGAGAAGTCTGCGGCGAAGCCGCGAAGCGACCGCGCGAGCCGTCGCAGCGGGCCCGCCAGCTGAAGCGCCTCTGCCTCGGCGAGCGTCAGCCCGACCCGTCCGGCGGCGGCAGCGAGCGCGACGTCCGGGACCCCCTCACGCCACGCCCCGACCGGCAGTGCCGCGACGAGCTGGCGGAGCATGGCGAGCCGGCTGTCCCGGTGCCTCGGGGACGCCGTCGCCGGAGCCGCGCCGAGTCCCGGTTCGCGATGTCCCTCCAGAAACCGCAGCTGGAACCGCCGGCGACATCCCTCGAGGGCTCCGAGCGCCTCGAGCGGAACCGACCGAGGCGCGGGAGCCGCCACCGGTTCCAGCCGGCGAAGTGCCCGCCGGACGTGCTCCGGGTCCACGGTCGCCGCCGCCGGCGCAGCACGGGGCGGAAGCGCCGGGCACGCAGCGTCGTCCAGACGCCGCACGCGCGGCCGGACCTCCGGCGCATCCAGGACGGGGTCGATCCAGCTGGCCCACGAACGCTGACTCCCCCGTCCCTGGATGCCGGAGAGCACGAGTCGATCCCTGGCCCGGGTCATCGCCACGTAGAGCACCCGCCGGCTCTCGGCCAGATCCCGGCTGGCGAGGACCTCGGCGAGCGCGGCCGAGCGAGGAGTCGGATGAGACTCGCTGCTCCACGGCACGCTCGGGCGAAAGGCGAGGCCGTTCCGCGGATCGACCACAAGCCGTCCGTTCGACGGTGGGCGACTGGCCCCGAGGTCCGCAAGGCAGACCACCGGCCACTCCAGACCCTTCGCCGCGTGCACCGTGAGCAGCTGGACCGCGGGGCCTGCCCGGGCGTCCTCGACCTCCTCGAGCTCGATGCGAGCATCCCGCTCGGCGAGCTCGATCAGGCGCCGGGCGAAGGCCGCCGGGTCCGGTCGGCCGCGGGCGTCCCACCGGGCGGCGAGATCCCGGACGACGTCCAGGTTTCCGAGCTGCTCCACTCCGTGCGGCGACGCCGCGAGCGCGGCGCGGGTGCCGAGCGCAGCCCATGCCTCCTCCAGGAGGTCCACCAGCGACCGCCGGTCCAGTCCGACCCGAAGTCGCCGTGCCAGCGAGACGAAGCGGGCCCATCGCTCGGGCTCGCCGGGCAGCGCCTCCGGAGGCAGTGCACCGGCGAGCGCGCGCGCATCGAGCCGACCGCGTTCCAGCGCCAGCCGGACCAGCGTCGCGTCGGAGAGGCCCACCGCCAGTCCTCGCAGGCAGGCGGCGAGGTGCAGCGGGTTTCGCGGGTCGGTGAGGAAGCCGAGCAGCGCGGCGACATCCCGAACCTCGGGAGAGCCGAAGATGCCCCGCCCGCGCAAGACCCGATGGGGGACGTGATGGCGTGCGAGCGCCTCGGTGTAGTGGGTCACCTCCAGGAAGGAGCGGAGGAGAATCGCGACGTCCCCTCCACGCACCGGGCGGGAGCCGGCGCCCTCGGGAACGCGCACGTCCGAGTCTGGGGCGAGGAGGAGCGCCAGCCGCCGGGCGAGGAGGTCTGCCTCCGCTTGACGCCGCTCGTCGGCCCGGTCCTCCTCGGCCACGGCCACCAGCCGCTCCACGCACTCGCGCGGGCCGTGCTGGGAGCGCCACGGCTGGAGATCGTCCTCGCCGGGCCGGAACGGAACCTCCCAGGGTGCAGTGGGGGTCTGACCGAGGAGGGGCCCGAGAATCCCGTTGAGCGCGCCCACCAGCTCCGGCTGCGCGCGCCGGCTCACGCGGAGGAACCGGCGTTCACCGCCTCCGGACTCCACCGCCCGGGCCAGCTCCTCGAAGACCTCCACGTCGGCACCGCGGAAGTCGTAGATCGACTGCTTGCGGTCGCCCACCGCGCAGAGGAACCCGGGCTCGAGCGGGAGACCTCGGGGACCCTCCGTTCCGAGCGCGCGCGGCGAGCCCTCCCGCGCCTCGGAGAGCAGAAAGGTGAGCTCCAGCTGCAGGACGTTGGTGTCCTGGAACTCGTCGAGAAGCAACGCGCCGATCCGGGACTGCTCGCGGGCCCGGAAGCCGGTGTCACCGGCGAGCAGATCCCGGGCGCGGATGAGCAGCTCGGCAAAGTCCAGGGCACCCGCCTCGTCGAATGCGGCGCGCTGCCGGCGAGCCAGCTCGACGAGGAGGCTCCGCCAGGTCTCCTCGTGCGCACGCGCGAGCATCAGCGCGCCCGCGCCGAGGGGCGACTCTCCCCCCGTGAGCGCCTCCCGGGCGGCCCGCACTGCCGTGCCCAGCCCGTTCTTCCCGCCCCGGACAGGGAGCGCGTCGCGGAGGTCCGAGATGCGGGCTGCTCGCTCGAGCGCGGTCGCGGGACCCCAGCCGACGAGGAGGTCGGCCAGCGCGGCGAGCACCGGCTCGCACTCGGCCGCCTCGGCGCGAGAGCGCCTCAAGGCGTCCTCCACCGCGGCCCGGGCGCGCTCGCTGCTCGCGGCGAAGGCCCGGGCGACGTCCTCGGCGTCGGTGACGACCAGCCGGTCGGGGGAGTGGCCGTGGTCCCGTATCCGCCGAGCCTGGTCCACCAGCAGCTCCACCAGGCCGCTCCGGCGGAAGCCGCGAAGATCCAGCTGCCCGCACAGTGCCTCCACCGCCGGGTCGGCTGCCTCGAGGCGCTCGAGAACGAGGCGCTCGGCGAGCTCCTCCTGGAGGTCCAGCGACTCCTCCTCGTCGAGGAGCACGAAGTCTGGAGGCGTGCCCGAGCCCACCGGCGCGCGCCGGAGCAGGCCCGCACAGAACCCGTGGAAGGTGGCGATGGTCGCGCCGGAGAGGTGGCCCTGCACTCGCCTCCACTCGGCAGCAGGCGGGACCGGTCGGCCGGCGGCAACGAAGGCCGCGTCCAGCTCGGGCTCGGAGGCCTCGCCCGCGGCGAGGGACGCCACGCGGGCGGCCAGACGGCCCCGCATCTCGGCCGCGGCCTTCTCGGTGAAGGTCAGGAGGCACAGCCGGGATGGCGCGAGGGGCTCGTCACGGTCCGCGCCGCCGAGGAGCCGGAGGCATTCGGTGACGAGGCCGTGCGTCTTGCCGGTGCCGGCTCCGGCGAAGACGCAGGCGTTGAGACGGCCCGCGCTCATCCCTCGCCCCCTTGGGGCGCGCGGCGCTCGGAGATGCGGCAGACCGACCCCAGCGGGCAGAAGCCGCACTCGCGGGGGCGCACGGGGAAGAGACCCTGACGTGGCTCGGCGAGCAGCGCGTGGACGGCGGTCGCGAGGTTCGGCGCCGTGGTGGAAGCGCGAGTCTCGGCGTCGGTGGCGAGGAAGGTCTCGAGCGGCCCGGTGCGATCCGCGTCGAGGGGGAGGAACTCCAGCGTGCGGAGCGAGAGCCATCCGGCCTGGAACGGTGGTCGCTCGCCGCGGGCCCGCAGCGCGAGCAGATAGAGCGGCAGCTGGAAGTCGGTGACCAGCACCTCGGCGCGGGCGCGCTCACGGCGCTTGCTGCTCTTGTAGTCGAGGACCCCCGTGCCGCCCTCTCCACGGTCGACGCGATCCAGCGTGCCGCGGAAGTAGACCGGGTGTTCTCCGGGAAGGGCGGCCGGAAGCTCGAGATCCGGACCGAACCGCTCTTCGGCGGCGGCCGGGCGCAGGCCAGCGAACGGATAGAGCTTCCCCGAGCGGAGGAGGCGCTCGAGCGTGTTCCGCGCCCGCGCCTGGGCCAGCGCCCAGAGCCGAGGATGTCCCGTGGGTGCGCACCGTGCGTGCTCGCGGGCGGCGGCGTCCACCGCCTGCTGGACCAGATCGTCTGGCAGCGTGGCCGGATCGGCGCCGGTGAGACCTCGCGCGAGGAGGCGCTTCACCAGCTCCTCGAGCACCTCGTGAAGGAACTGTCCGCGGCCGCGAGCATCGAGCTCCTCGGTTCCGTCCTCGGGCGGCTCGAGCCCGAGCACCTTGCGCGACAGACCCTGGAACGGACAGTTGGCGAGCGCGGTGAGGCTGGTGGACGACAGCGGCCCCGCCGGCGAGCCGCCGAGCCGTCCGTTCACCGCCGCAACCAGGTCCTCCGCCGGACCGAGCCGGCCGCTGTACGCGCCAGGCGGGCGAAGACCGGCGCCGGTCTGCAGACGCTCGGCCTCGATGCCGGCGAGCGTGCGCGCATCCTCCAGCCACGCCGAGGCTGCGAGGTGCTCGAGCGCCGCCGCCGCCACCGGGTCTGCTTCGTCGCTGCGGAGGTCGGGCGCCACCGCGCCCTCGAGCGCAAGGCGTACCTTCGCCCAGTCCGGACCCGAGGCCTCGGAAAGCACGGGGACCGGCTGGGAAGAGAGGTCCCGCTCCTGGACGCCGGTGACGGCGAGCACGCGCTGCACGACGTCCGCGGCGGCGCCGCCAGCGCTGCGACGGCGGGAGACCGCGATCCGATCTGCGGAGGCGAACGCCCGACCGAGGCGCCACCGGTCCATCGCCTCGGTGACCGGTGACCGGGCATCGCCGCTTCCCACCAGCGCAGGGACGGCCGCCCGCCCGAGCACGCCGTGGATCGCCTGGCGTTCCTCGTCGCTCAAGAGAGAGGCGGGCGCCCGGCGGGGGAAGCTCGTGGCGTCGATCCCCGCCACCCCGAGGAAGTCGAGCGGCCGGCCGTCGAGCGACTCGAGTGGAACGACGTCGACCCCACCGGGCGCGCCGGAAGCCAGCTCGACCGGCAGCGCGGCCGCGGCGTCCGCGAGCCAGCGGGCGAAGGCGGCACGGTCCATGTCCGGGCCGGCGCTCCTCGATGCCTTCCAGCCGGAACGAATGTCCCGGACGAATGCCCGCCAGACCTCGACGGCCGCGGCCTCGCGCGCGCTGGCCCGGCGGGCGCCGGGGTCGGGCTCCAGCGGCTCCTCCTCGAGCGCGGTCCAGAATCCGGCGGCGTCGAGCCCCGCTCGCCACGCCTCCAGGAGATCGGCGAGGCGTCCCCGGCGAGGAATGCGCTCGGCGAGCTCGAGCAGGCCCGTGGTGGCCGCAAGCAGCCGGACTGCTGCGTCTCCGGCGCGCGCGTCACCGACCTCACGGTTTCGTGAGGCGAGGGCGCCGAGCCTGACCTGGTACGCGCTGCTCTTGCCCTCGGCCCCGAGCGTGGCGTCGCGCACCCCGGCGCGGCGCAGCAGCGGAAGCGGATCGAGCCGTCCCTCGACGCGCAGCCGGGGCAGCAGACGTTGTCGCAGGAGCCAGGCCACGTCCTCGGCGGGAGCGCGCCGGGCAGCCAGCCCTGCCCAGAGCAGACCGACCCTTCCGGCCGAGGTGGTCGCGAGCGGAACGGGGGTTCGACGGCCGACCGGGACGCCGGCATCGTCGAGCGCTCGTTCCAGCTCTGCGGCCTGCGGCGGAGCCAGCACGGCGATGGCGCAGCGATCGAGCGAGGCGCCGTCCTCGAGCGCTCGCCTCAGCGCGTGCACCAGTGCGGCGGCTTCGCGGCGAGGGCCGGGGGCGACGACGGCCTCGAGCGCCTCGGCGGGAAGGCTCCCAGGGGCAGCCAGGCCGAGGCGCCGGACGGCCTCGGCAAGCGGACCCTCGGCGAGCTCCGGAAGCAGCTCGATGCCCGGCAGATCCGGCCCGGCCTCGAATGCGTGGAGGACCGGCTCCAGCGCGGCATCGGTGAGCGCATCGCCGGTCAACGGCACCCGGAGCACGAGCGAGTGCCCAGACGATGCCGCGGCACGTGCGAGCGCAGCGAGGAACCCCACCGCCCCGGGGGGAAACGGAGGAGTCAGGGTCAGCTCGATGCGCCGCAGGGGAAGGTGGGCGGGCCAGCCGCGGGCGAGAACGCTGCTCGCAGCGACCCAGCGTGAGGCGGGAAGCTCCACGCCAGCCCGACCCATCAACGTGGTGGCGGTCTCGATCAGCCGAGCGAGCTGGGCGAGCCGGGCACCGGAGGGCCCGAGACGGGCGGCCGCCTCCTCCAGGGTGGGCGCGGAGACGCCGCCGTGCGCCAGCTCCTCCAGGACACCCTCGAGGGCCCGAAGAAAGGTCGGGCTCCGGGCCTGGGTGCCAAAGGGCCCCGTTCCCGCCGCATCCACCGCGGCGGAGAGGAGGCCGTGAAGTGCAGGGCCGCTGCACGTCCGGAGCCCCGAGGGAGGGACGACGGCGTCGCGAAGCCGCTCGAGCGTCCAGCCATCAAGATCTCCCAGGCGCTCCATGGTGGACCGGCCACGCTACGCCCGGGCCATGACACGGCCGCCGCCTCGACAATGCCTGCCCCACGAGCGAGCGAGGGCGCTCCAGCACTGTTGGGAGCCGTTCCCCTCCCCTCACGAGCGAGGAATCCCATTCTCTGGACCCCATGGTGGTCGAGAAGGTGCCCCGAGAAGGTGCCAGACACCTTCGATCCCGGGCGACCCGAGCCTTCCCGCTCGGGCCGCCCTCCCCCCTCCAGGCGCAGTCATCGTCGGGCTCACATCGAAGGTGCCAGACACCTTCGATCCGCTCCACACGGTCGACCATGAGACAACCTGCCGAATTTGCATACGAAACCGTTAGCGGTCGTGCAGGCGGGCGGGGGCCCTGCGTGGGGCTACCTGTCGCGGGAGGGAACGTTCCGCAGCTGCGCTTCGCAGCGACTCGCTGCTCTGGCTACCGGGTCCGAGGCGGGCCGGGTCCTCGCCTCGGCGACCACCGCCTGGCAGCCGCCCACGCCGGTGGAGGCGAGCGCCTCTGCGGAGTGCCGGCGAACCAGTGGCTCACGGTCGCGCAGGAGCGGAACGAGAAGGTTCAGAGCCCCCGCCCCGAGAACGCTGGGGGCCGCGTCCACGGCTGCGGAGCGGAGGACCGCCGGGACCGTCCCATCCGCCGCCAGCTGCTGGATCACCGGAGCAGCCGCCTCGGGCTGCACGACCCCCAGCGCTGCCAGAGCGCGCGCTCGTCGCGTCGGCACGGCCCGGGGGTCTCGCGCGACGGCCTGCAGGAGCGGAGCGGCGCCCGGTCCGACCGCGCGCCACTCGGCGACGGTCACCGACCGGTATGCACCGAGGAGCCCTTCGACCCGTGCGCGCACCTCGGTGTCGACCGTTTCCGACCAGGCGCGCGGGCCTAGGACGAGGGCGGCCACGAGCCCGAGCTGAGCGAGCCGCTCTCTCACAGCGGCCTCACGAGCGGGTTCATCCGCATCACCTGGCCCTCTTGCGGCGAGACGTTGCCGCCCGAGAGATCGGTGAGCTGCCAGAACATGAGGTAGTCCGCACCGCCGCATGCCTGGGTCCCCTGAGCACAGTCGGTCCCGTCGACCACGGTCGGCTGCGCAGGAGCGCTCTGCTGGTCGGCACAGCTCGCCCTCGCGCTCGCAGCCACGCACAGCGAGCACAGGCACTGCGGTGTGTCGGCGATCGGGTCGAAGTCCTCGCCCGATGCTCCGAGGGTCTCGGTGGTGTGGAAGAGCCCGAGCGCGTGCCCGACCTCGTGCGCCGCCGTCTCTCCGACGACGTCCGGCCCGCAGCTGATGCTGAAGGCATTGCCGCATCCCGCGCTGCTGGTGATGTCGGCCGAGGAGACGACGGCCCCGCCCGCCGTGGTGCCGTTGAAGGTCGACACTCCGGGGATCGCTCCGTCGTAGCCCACGAGCTGCGTGCCCGGAGGTGCATTGGGCTCGGTGATCTCGTCGACGAAGAACAGGCTGACCACGTTGCCCGGACGGGCGAGCGTCAGCAGCTGCCGATAGTCGCTGCACGGGTCAGCGGCAAGAGCCTCGCTGACCGCCAGTGAAGCCCAGCGCGTCCGCGCCCACGGGGGCACATCGTAGTAGGTCACGCTCTGGAGGCAGATGCCCGCGCGGGCGAAGTCGTCCGCCATCCTGCGGAGCATGCGCCGGAAACCATCCGAGCTGGTCGCGGTCGCCGCCGTGAAGCTTCCGCTGACCAGATAGACCGCCAGATCGAGCGCGCCGCGCTCCGGGATGCCACCCGACCGGGTGAGGACCGTGACGTCGTACTGGTTCGACGTGGAACCGGAAGCTGGGTCTCCGCAGGCGAGCACTCCGCACTCGTGAAGCAGGTCGCTCACCGTGAGGCTCCAGGTCCCCGGAGGCAGTCCCTCGGCCGCCTTCCGGAGCCCTGCAGTGCCGTTGGGGAAGGTGACCGCCGCGGTCACCGGCGAGATCGGAGACCAGGTGAGCATCCGGTCGGAGGGCGCCTGGTCGAACGAGGTCGGGTACGCGAAGAAGGCGCCATCCGGCGACGCGATGGGCGTGGGCAGGGGCGAGTTTGGAAGAATTCCCCCGAAGACGCTCACCCGCTCGACGTTGGTCGCTGTCCCCTGCGAGACGACGGTGAAGCCGCTGGTGCCGGGCGGAAGCTGGAACTGGACCGTCTCGCCCACCTGATGAGCGCCGAGCGACAGGGTCGATCCGATGGCCGGCGGCGCGGGCGCGTACGTGCTCTGCACGATGGGCTGAACGCACCCGGTGTATTCCGGGACAGCGATCGTCCCGCCGTTGCTCGCCACTGGCTGGGTCGGACAGCTGGTTGCCGACGCGGGTGCGGCGGCCGCCGCGAGGCACACCCTCCCCGCGTTGCCGGCGTTCCCGCAGACCAGGCCCGTCGGGCAGCCATCGCCCGAGGCGCACGAGGGCAGGCAGAACTCACCGGTGGAGAGCTGGACGCACGCGCTGCCCGTCGGGCAACCAGCAGCGCTCGAGCACACCGAGGTGCAGGCCCCACCGGGAAAGTCGGCGTTGTCGATGCAGCTCAGCCCGCCTGGACAGCTCGGGGTGCAGACCGCCGAGCCGAGGTTCGGGACGGTCCCGGTGCATGCAGCACCAAGCGCGGCGAGCACCACGAGGAGGCACGACAGGGGGATCCGCACGCGTGCGCTCCAGCGTAGCAGGTCGATCCGGGCCGAAGCGCTCAGGGCACGCGCCGCACCGAGGCCCCCCGTGGGGCTCCCCACGGCTGGGCGGGGGTCCAGGACACATGTCCGTCGATTCCCCACCCGGCCCGGACGACCTGACCGCGGCTCCACTCCATCCAGAGCACCGAGCCCTCCGGTTCGGCGGCCTCGTCGAGACAGGCCACTCGGGTCTCGGCTCCGCCGTCGTGATGGAGCGTTGCCGCGAAGCGCTCGTGCGAGTGACCGCAGAGCAGCCACGGAGGCTGCACCTCGTCCACCAGCGCGCGGGTGAGTGGATTGCCCATCCACGGGCGCACCGGCTTTCCGGGGGTGCGGGCGAAGAGACCGCGCGGCCACTCATGCGTCAGGAGCAGGTCGAGGTTGCGTTCGCCGCGGAGCCGATCGACCTCGTCGCGCCGGAAGTAGCCAGCCTGCTTCCTGGTGGCCGCGGTGGTGGGCGCCTGGACAGGGGTGTCGAGCCACTTCGGTGCGTAGATACCGGAGAGCCAGCCGACGCGGAGCCCGGCGATGCTCGCCGTTCCCACCCGGCCGAGGTAGTGGACGCCGGGGGCGACCTCGCCGCCGTTCGGTAGCCCGTGCAGGGTCTCGAAGTCCTCGTTGTTGCCGCCGATGAAGTAGAAGGGCCGCGTCATCCGCGACTCGCCCTGGGCGAACGCTGCAAACTCGGCGGGCATGTTCCGCTTCGCGGCCTTTCGGCGATGATCGTCGACGGTGGCGAAGGCCTCCACGTCGCCCACCGCCAGCACCGCGTCCACCGGACGTTCGAGGGCGCGCTCGAGCCCGTCCAGCCAGGTCCGCACCCGGTGGAACCGCCCGTGGATGTCACCCACCCCCACGATGAGAGCGGTGTCGCTCATGGCCCGTGCCCTCGGCTCGGCCCCGGTGTTAACAAGGTTGGCTGCGCATGTCCGAGCCCGACGTCATCTCCATCCGGGGCGCCTCCGAGCACAACCTCAAATCCGTCTCGCTGGACGTCCCGAAGAAGGCCCTGGTGGTCTTCAGCGGGGTGAGCGGGAGCGGGAAGAGCTCGCTGGCCTTCGACACCCTCTATGCCGAGGGGCAGCGCCGGTACGTGGAGAGCCTCTCGGCCTACGCGCGGCAGTTCCTCGGGCAGATGGAGAAGCCGAAGTACGAGACGCTCCGGGGGCTGTCGCCCACCATCTCCATCGAGCAGAAGGCGGCGAGCAACAACCCGCGCTCGACGGTCGGCACGGTGACCGAGGTCCACGACTACCTCCGGGTGCTCTACGCCTCCATCGGGGTGCAGCATTGCTGGAAGTGCGGGCGGCGGGTCGGACGGCAGTCTGCGCAGCAGATCGTCGACGAGATCCTCCGGATGCCCGCCGGCACGAAGCTGATGGTGCTCGCTCCGCTGGTCCAGGAGCGGAAAGGCGAGCATCGCGACCTGCTGGCCGACGCGCAGAAGCGAGGCTTCGCCCGCGCGCGGATCGACGGGCGGGTCCGGGGCCTCGAGGAGACCATCACCCTCGACAAGAAGGCCAAGCACAGCATCGAGGTGGTGGTGGATCGGCTGGTCCTCAAGCCCGAGCTGAAGTCGCGCTTGACGGACTCGGTGGAGACCGCGCTGCGCGAGGGCAAGGGGGTGCTCCTGCTCACCGACGAGAACGGGGGGAACCCGCGGGTCATGAGCGAGCTGAACGCCTGCCACCACTGCGGCCTGTCCTTCGGCGAGCTCACGCCGGCGCACTTCAGCTTCAACAACCCGCTGGGGATGTGCCCCGACTGCAACGGGCTCGGGACGAAGCCGGAGATGGATCCGGAGCTCATCGTGCCCGACCCTTCGCGCACCATCCGCGAGGGGGCGGTGGAGCCGTGGAGCAGCGGGATGGTGCGCGGCGAGGGGTGGACCGCGGAGTTCGTCGAGCAGCTGGCGAAGGCGTTCGACATCGATCTCGACGTTCCCTGGTCGAAGCTGACGAAGCGGGAGCGGGACGTGGTGCTCTACGGGACGGGGGGCAAGGAGTTCACCGTCAAGTGGGGCTCGGGCGGGAAGTGGACGATGGAGTGGGAGGGGATGGTCAACAAGCTCCTGCGCTCGTTCCGGACCACCCAGAGCGAGGCGATGAGGAAGTACTACGCCCGCTTCTTCTCGCCGCAGCCCTGTCCCACCTGCCACGGCGAGCGGCTGAAGCCCGAGGTGCGGGCGGTGAAGGTGCACGGGAAGAGCATCGTCGAGCTCTCGCGCCTCACCATCTGGGACGCGCGTGAGTTCCTGCTCGGGATGCCGCTGACCGCGGCGGAGGAGCCGGTCGCGCGGGAGCTGCTCAAGGAGATCCAGAGCCGGCTGGGATTCCTTCTCGACGTGGGGCTGGGGTACCTGACCCTGGACCGCAGCGCGGCAACGCTCTCCGGGGGCGAGAGTCAGCGAATCCGGTTGGCGTCCCAGATGGGGAGCGAGCTCACCGGGGTGGTGTACATCCTCGACGAGCCGAGCATCGGGCTGCACCAGCGTGACAACGGGAAGCTGCTGGCGACGCTCAAGCGGCTGCGGGACCTCGGGAACTCGGTGATCGTCGTCGAGCACGACGAGGAAACGATGCAGTCCGCCGACTGGATCGTCGACTTCGGCCCCGGGGCGGGCGAGCTCGGCGGGCGAATCGTGGCGCAGGGGACCCCGGCGGAGGTGATGGCGAATCCGGCGAGCCTGACCGGTGCGTACCTGAGCGGACGCGAGATGATCGAGGTGCCGCGCCACCGGCGAGCGCCGGGGAAGGCGCGTCTGGTGGTGGAGGGCGCGAAGGAGAACAACCTCCAGAACGTCACCGTCGAGTTCCCGCTCGCCCTGTTGGTCGCGGTGACCGGAGTGAGCGGCGCCGGCAAGTCCACGCTCGTGAACGAGATCCTCTACCCCGCGCTTTCCCAGCGGTTGAACGAGGCGCGGGTGGTGCCGGGCCGGCACAAGGGTCTCAAGGGGGCCGAACTCCTCGACAAGGTGATCGACATCGACCAGAGGCCCATCGGCCGCACGCCCCGCAGCAACCCGGCCACGTACACCAAGGTCTTCGACGCCATCCGCGAGGTCTTCGCGCTCACCCAGGAGGCACGGGCGTTCGGCTACGACGCCGGCCGGTTCAGCTTCAACGTGAAGGGCGGCCGTTGCGAAGCCTGCGAGGGCGATGGGGTGAAGCTGGTGGAGATGCACTTCCTCCCCGACGTCTACGTGCCGTGCGAGGTCTGCGGGGGAAAGCGCTTCAACGATGCGACGCTGCGGGTCCGGTACAAGGGGAAGAACATCGCCGAAGTGCTGGAGATGAGCATCCACGAGGCGAGAGAGCACTTCGCGGTGCATCGGGAGATCGTGCGGGTGCTGCAGACGCTCGAGGACGTGGGGCTCGGCTACCTGCGGCTCGGGCAGAGCTCCCCCACCCTGTCCGGCGGGGAGGCCCAGCGCATCAAGCTCAGCCGCGAGCTGGCCCGCGTGGCGACGGGGAAGACGCTGTACATCCTGGACGAGCCAACGACGGGCCTGCACTTCGACGACATCCGAAAGTTGCTGCGGGTCCTGGAGCGGCTGGTGGAAGCCGGGAACACGGTAGTGGTGATCGAGCACAACCTCGACGTCATCAAGAGCGCGGACTGGGTGATCGACCTCGGGCCAGAAGGAGGCGCCGGTGGGGGTCGGGTGATGGCTACCGGAACCCCCGAGGAGGTGGCCGAGGTCGAGGCGAGCCACACCGGGCGGTACCTGCATCAAGTGCTCGAGCGCGGCCGGTTCGCGCACGCGGGTCGGGGGATGCCGGCTTCGGCGCAGGCGGCGGCGTCGAAGTGAGTCTGGGTCGGGGCCCTGGCGGCGAGGAGCCGGGGCCGCTGCGGGCGGTGATCTACGATCTCGACGGCCTTCTCATCGACTCGGAGCCGTGCTGGGAACAGGCTGAGATGGAGGTGCTCCGTTCGGTCGGTGTACCGCTCACCCCGGAACGGTGCCACGAGACGACGGGGCTGAGGCTTGACGAGGCGGTGGCCTACTGGGCCGCGTGCCACCCTTGGACGGGCGTCTCGCACGAGGACGTGGTGCGCCGGATCCTGCAGCGTGTCCTGGCGCTGCTGGCTGAGCGAGCTCCGCTGAAACCCGGAGTCCGGAACAGCCTGGCGGTGGTCCATCGGGCGGGGCTGCGGGTGGCAGTGGCGTCGTCGTCACCGCTGGCGCTGATCGAGGGCGCGCTTCAGCGGGTTGGGCTGAGGTCCGAGTTCGAGCAGGTGGTGTCCGCGGAGGATGAGCGTTTCGGGAAGCCGCATCCGGGGGTGTACCTGACGACGGCGGCGCGTCTCGGGGTCGCGCCTCGGAACTGCGTGGCGCTGGAGGACTCGGTAAACGGGGTCTACGCCGCGATCGCCGCGGGGATGCGGTGCGTCGCGGTGCCCGAGCGCTGGCCGGTCGACCCCCGCTTCTCCGCCGCTCATGCGGTGATCCCCTCGCTCGTCGACCTCGACACGGAACTCTTCCGACGCCTCGAAGGTGCCTGGCACCTTCGATAGCCGATAGCAGGCTCTGGCTCTTCGAAGGTGCCAGGCACCTTCCACTACTCCTTCGATTCCTTCGATCCCGGACCTTTCGGTCCACCTCGACCGACTCAATCTCGCCCAACTCGAGCGGGAAGGGCACGGGGTGAGGCAGTCGCGAGTGGGTGCTTCGCCCGGCTAAGCAGCGCATCTCGCGAGGGGATTCGACTCACGCTTCATTTTGACCTGCTGAAGCCCTGCGACGAATCAGGTCAAGCTGCCTGGATGGTGGAAACCTGGACCGGCCAGAGGAAGGGCCTGACGGCGGTCACCGGGAACTTGGCGCCGAGACATCCCGCTCGCCACGCTGAAGAAGCTTCCAGGAATGCGGACGCGAACCAGCGGTAGCGTTCCATGAATTCCTCCCGGAGCCGGTGAACGGTCGTATGGCACCACGGGGCGGGTGAGCGCTCTGGTCGAGTCGGGCGGCGCTGAGGGTCCTGCTCACGGATGCTCTGCACGCCCATGACCGTTCGATACGTCAGGCGAGCTTGCTGCTCGATCGCACGAACACAGTCGTCCAAGAACGTGCGAACCACGTTCAGTCTATCGAACCCACGAACCGGGAGCGTCGTCAGTCTGAGCTCCTCTGGCTCGGCCCAGCGATCGTCGATCCGGGGGCCTCGCCTCGACGCAGGCGCGCTCTTGCAGCGGCGTGTCCAGTTCAGCCACCGAAACGTCCTCGGGTTTCCGTCCCGCAGGAGTGGGAGAGCGCTCAAACCTGGCCACTCTGAGCACTTGCGGACGAGCCCCTCCTTGACGCCATGGGCGAGCACGTATCGCACCTTCTCGAGCAGCGCGCCCTCGTCGAGCAAAGGCTGGGCCGCATACCTTCGCTCCCAGAACGCGCCCCGCCATTTCACGAGCGTACCGACCTTCTTCGAGATGTTGGACAAGAGGTACTGCATGAACTGCGGCAGATCTCCACGTGGCGCGCGAACGATCAGGTGCAGGTGGTTCGAAGCAAAGTTGAAGACAAAGAGCTCGATGCCGTGAAGGCGAACCGCGCGTGCGAGTACGCCGCCTAGGACGTCGTAAGTCTCCGGTGACGGACGGAGAAGGAGACGTCCCTGAAGACATCGAATCGTGACCAGGTAAATGGCCGAAGCCTCAAGCATGCGAAGCGGTCTACTCATCTGGGCCTCCCGTCCAGACCGCCCTCAGCACGAACCAGGCCAGCGACCACCGAAGGCCATCGAAGGTGCCAGACACCTTCGATGGCCTTCCTTCGATGGCCCATCGAAGGTGCCAGACACCTTCGATGGCCTTCGATGGATCCGTCATGCAGTTCCGGGCGAGACTTCCTCCGCGCCGTGAGTCATCCGGTGCAGGAGCGGTGCAAGCAAGTAGAGGATCAAGCCGGCCAGCGCGGAACCGACTGCGATGCCGCCAAACACCGCCGAATCTCCGTGCCCTTCCGCCAGCGCACCAATGCTCCCGGCAAGCTTGTTCCCGGCCGCATTCGACAGGAACCACACCCCCATCAGAGCCGACGCGTGGCGCGATGGCGCCAGCTTTGAAACCATCGATAGCCCCACCGGAGAGATGACCAGCTCTGCCAGAGTCTGGAAGAAGTAGGCCGCGATCATCCAGAGCATCGCCGCCCTCCCCGCCGCCTCCGCCTCCCGGGCGGCGAGGAAGAGCAAGCCGAAACTCAGCGCCAGCGCCACCAGCCCCAGGGCCATCTTTCGCGCCGTCGAGAGATCTCGACCGCCAGCCGCCAGCCTCGGCCACGCCCAGGCGAAGATCGGCCCGAGTGTGAAGATGAAGATGGGATTCACCGCCTGGAACCACGTCGTCGGGATCTCGTGTCCCAGCAGCCGCCGATCCAGCGACCGGTCGGTAAAGAGATTCATCAAGCCGCCGCCCTGCTCGTATCCAGCCCAGAAGAGCGAGACGAAGAAGGTGATCACGAAGATCACCACGATGCGATCCCGCTCCTGCGTGCCGATCGTCCCCGCGGGCCGAGCACCACGATCCATCACCCCTCGTCGATCGGGCGGACCACCCACCTCCGGGGGGAGCAGCCTCCCACGCAGGAGGAGGAAGATCCCGACGCCGACCGCCATCCCGAGCCCCGCGCTCGCAAACCCGAGGGACCAGTCCACCTTCTCGGCGAGCGTGCCGCACAGGAACGGGCCCACGGCCGCGCCCAGATTGATTCCCATGTAGAAGATGGTGAACGCCGCATCGCGACGCACATCGCCCGGGCGATACAGCTGGCCGACCATCGTGGAGACGTTGGCCTTGAAGAGACCATTCCCCAGGATCAGCAGCGCGCCTCCTCCGTAGAGGAGCGGCTCCTGCTTCAGCGCGCAGAGGAACTGCCCGAACATCATCAGCGTCCCGCCGATGATCACCGCCCGCTGCTGTCCGAGGAAGCGGTCCGCGGCCCACCCGCCTGCTACCGTGCTCAGGTAGGTGAGCCCCGTGTACCAGCCGTACAGCGTGAGCGCGCGCGCCTCGTTCCAGCCGAGCCCGTGAACGCGGTCGACCAGGAACAGGACCAGGAAGGCCCGCATCCCGTAGTACTGCACCCGCTCCCACGCCTCGGTCGCGAAGAGCAGGAACAGACCGCGCGGGTGCCCCAGCACGGTCCGCTCCCGCGAGGCGTGCGCCATCACCCGCCGCCCCTTCCCTCTCCACGACGCTGGAAGTCGCCGCCCGGGCCGGTTAATGGAGTAGGCGAAGGAGTCACGCCGGCATGCCTTTCACGCCCGCCCCAGCAGAGCTCGAGTCGGCGATTCGCGCGCTGAAGAAGGAGCTCGACGCGGTCATCCTCGCCCACTACTACCAGGAGAGCGAGATCCAGGACGTCGCGGACTTCATCGGGGACAGTCTCGCCCTTGCGCAGGAAGCCGCGCGCACGCAGGCGAAGGTCATCGTCTTCTGCGGCGTGCACTTCATGGCGGAGACCGCGAAGATCCTCAACCCCACCCGCCAGGTTCTGCTCCCGGACCTCGCCGCAGGCTGCAGCCTCGCTGACCGCACGCCGCCTGCCGCATTCGCGGCCTGGAAGGCCAAGCATCCCGGTGCCTTCGTCATCACCTACGTGAACAGCTCCGCCGAGGTGAAGGCGATGAGCGACGTCATCTGCACCTCGTCCAACTCGGTGAAGATGGTGGAGAAGGCGCCGAAGGATCGGCCAATCATCTTCGCTCCCGACCAGCACCTCGGACGCTGGGTCCAGAAGCAGACCGGACGGGAGCTCATCCTCTGGCCAGGAAGCTGCATCGTCCACGAGATCTTCAGCGAGAAGCTCCTGGTCCAGCTCAAGGTCCAGCACCCCGACGCCGAGGTGGTGGCGCACCCCGAGTGCCTGGAGCGAGTCCTGCAACATGCCGACTACATCGGGTCGACCAAGGGCATCCTCGAGCACGTCATCAAGAGCCCCAAGCGCGAGTTCATCGTCGTCACCGAGGCAGGCATCCTCCACCAGATGCGGACCCGTGCGCCGGACAAGACGTTCATCCCGTCCCCTCCGGACAACGGGTGCAGCTGCAACGAGTGCCCCTACATGAAGATGAACACGATGGAGAAGCTCTGGCGCTGCATGGCCGAGCGCTCCCCCGAGCTGGTCATGCCCGAGTCGCTCCGCCTCGCCGCTTACAAGCCCTTGAAGCGGATGCTGGACTGGTCCTGAACGTCCTGCACTGCCGGCTGCTTTGCCCCGTCCCGCCCGGCTGATAAATCGGGCCCCAGATCGTGGGTATCCGCTTCTTCTCCATCCCGAGTCACCGGCTGGTTCCGCCGCCCCAGCTGCTCCCGGCGGACGCGTTGTTCGAGCCCGAGCTTCCGGCGAGCATCGGACTCATCGATCGTGCCCTGGCGGGCGTCGAGTTCCGCGATCAGCGAGTACGGGACCGCCTCAACCAGATGTTTGCCTCGGACGCCCTCCAGCGCATCGGAGCCCCGGGTCCCCAGTCCTCTCCCTCGCTGGTCTTCGCGCAGCCGCCACAGGACCTCCCGGCCATCCTGCGCATGGCAGACCGTCTCGAGGCACTCGCTGCCGCCGAGGAGGGTGAGCGGGCGCTGGTCTGGAAGTGCAACCGGTGCAGCACGCGCTACGCAGTCCCGCTCGGCTTGGTCCGGGACGTCAGCATCCGCTGTGAGCGCTGCGGAGAGCAGGTCTCGCTCCGGCGTGAGCGCAGCACCGGCGAGGAGGCACTGGTCGATCCGATGCAGGGAGCGGTCAACGTGACCCGCCGGCGGCTCGCCGCGTTTCTCCGGGAGTCCATGGCCAGCGGCTGGCCGGTCCTGGTCGCGCAGCAAGCGGGGACGTGAACGCAGCTGACCCCAGGGTGGCGCGCACGGCGTTCGCCCTGGCGCTGCTCGCCGGGATTGCCCCGCTGTGGTGCGCCCGGCAGCTGCCGATGGTCGATCTCCCGCAGCACCTGCACCTCATCTCGGTGCTTCACCGGCTGGACGACCCCACCACGCTCTACCCGGAGGTGTTCGCCGCCCGGGCCGAGCTGACCCCCTATCTTGGGTACTACTACCTGGTGAGTCTGCTCTCCTGGCTCGTGCCACTGGAGCTCGCGAACCGGCTGTTTCTCAGCGCGATGGTCCTCGGCCTCCCGCTCGCAACGGCGTTCCTCCTGCGTTCGCTCGGCCGTCCACGCTGGCCGGCGGTGCTCACCCTGCCCTTCGCCTACGGTGACAGCTTCGGCTGGGGTTTCGTGAACTCCAGCGCATCGTTCGTGCTCGCCATCCTTGCCGCCGGGCTCTTCGTGCGGACCCTCACCGACGCGCAATTCCGCTGGCGGTGGGCGGTGGCCCATGCGGCGGTGCTGGTGGGCGTGGTGCTCATGCACGCGCAGGGCTTCCTCTTCCTCGCCCTGGCGCTGCCGTTCCTGCTGCTCACCACACGCGTGCCGGAAGACGGGCCTGGTCGGCCGGTCCGTCCGCGGCTACCGGCGGTGCTCTCGACCCTTCCTGCGGTGGCGCTCTTCGGCATCTGGGGTGCCGGACGCCTCCTCGCGCCCGCAGAGGTCGAGGAGGGCGCACCGTGGAAGGCCTGGGGTCCTCTGCTGTCCGAGCGCAACCTCGCCTTCAAGCCGCTCCGCCAGAACCTCGAAGAGTTTCCCGAGGTGCTCGCCAACCTCCTCCGGGATGGGAGCGACCGCTGGGCGCTCCGGGCGGTCGTCGCCGTCGCCGCCGTCGCCCTCGCCCTCTGGGTTGCTGGCCAGCGCTCGAACGCGCGTGAAGGTCGCCTCGAGCAGTGGAGGCTTCCCGGGCTCGCGATCATCGCCGCCGGCCTCTTCCTGCTTTTGCCCTTCGATGTCCGGGGCGCGGTCTACTACCTCAACACCCGCTACGCGCACCTTGCCGCGCCGCTGGCGATCGCCTCGGTGCCAGCGCTGGCCAGTCGCGTCCGCCCCGCCGTGCTCGTCGGAGGGCTGGTCTCGGCGCTGGTGCTGGCGATTCCGCTGGGGCGCGGGTTCCACGCCTTCGACCTGGAAGCGGCGCCGCTCCTCCGCTTCGCCGAAGAGACTCCTCCGGGGGCGCGGATCATGGGGCTGATCTTCGATCCTGGCTCTCGGGTGATGAAGCACCCGGTCTTTCTCCATGCTGCGGCGGTACCGGCGCGGCTCCGCGGGGGGATCACCAACTTCAGCTTCGCCCGCACGCCGCACTCGCCAATCCGCTATCGGGGCGCACCGCCGCCGACCTTCCCCAGCGAGTGGCGGCCCGACGGTTTCCGCTGGGAGACCATGGGACCGGCGTACACCCACTTTCTGGTCCGGGGTGTCGACCCGCGGGCGATCTTCGGCGCTCACCTGGGAACGAACGTGACGCCGGTCGACCGTGCCGGTGCTATGGCCTGGCTGGAGAACCAACGTCGATGAACGTCAACGAGCTGGCCGAGGCCTTGCGCGCCGGTGCAGGCGTCCCCGAGGGTGTGCGCGGCGAGAACTGGGCTCTCGCCCGACTGCTGCTCGAGGGCGGGTCCGTGAATGCAGGCGCGCTTTCGGCCGAGCTCGCGCTCGCCGTGCTCGAGGCCGCGGTCGCGTTGCGCCGGACCGGCCCCGCGGAGGTGCTCTCGACCTCACCCGATCGCGAGGTGGCAAAGGCGGCGCGACGCGGGCTCTACCGTCTCCGGTCTGCCGGCGTAGCAGTCAGCGAACGAGCCCGTGCGCCCGACTCTCCGCCTCCGCCGCAACCCACCCCTGCGACCGAGGCGCTTCCGGGCTTCAGCAGTCTCCCGGATGGGACGGGGCAGCGGGCGCTGCTGCTCGCTCAGCCGGTCCGCGGTGGTGTCGAGGTGGTGGAGGCGCTGGTGTCCGATGAGCTGGGCCTTCTCTCCCTCAGCCGCGCGGAGATGGGTCGCAGCGCCTGGCGCAAGCTGACGCGGAGCCCGGAGATGGAGCGGCTGCTCCCGCTCTCGTTCGCCGAGGCACGCGCGCTGCTGGCCGAGGCGGTTCGTTGCAATCTTGCCACCCGGACGCCATTTCCTCCGGACGCGGACGTGGCGCTCCGGCACCTGGGCATCGCTCCAGCAACGGAGGAGCTATCCCCGCTTCCGTCTCCCGAGGACGGGGATGCGACACTGGCGGTCGAGAGCGCGGCCCTCCACCGAGAGCCCGAGTTCGCCGCCTGGCTGCCGCCGGAGTCCGAGTTGAAGCGGCTTGCGCTGCGCGTGGACGAGGTGCGCACGAGCCCCCTGGCGCTGCGCCCCGAGCAGCAGGCAGATGCGCTCCGGGATCGAATCCGGAACCAGGCCGAGGAGTTCTTCGATCCTGCTCGTCGTCGGCTGTATGCACGCCGGCTCTGGACCGTGGCTCCTGCGCTCGAGCAGCGCGGTGCAACGCATGCTGCGTCGGTGGCGCGGGCGACTGCCCGGAGGATGTTCCACGGTGCCCCCGGATTGTTCCCCCCGTTTGCCGAGCAACTCTTCGGGAAAGTCCTCGCGCTGATGACGAGGCCCCCGGGAGATCGTGGGGAGCATTCCTCGACGCGAACGCGGGAGGAGGGAGTCGGGGCCACATCCGCGCCGGAGACGCCCCCGGGCGAGCGACGAAGCCCCGGAGGGCTGATCCTCCCCTGAGGCGGTCAGCACTCGCGACGAGTCCGCGTCGCAGGGGCTCGCCCGAAGGGCCCCAACCCCCGCGGAGTCATTGTGGAAATCGGGAAGCTAAGCCTCGAAGGAGCCTCGAAGGTGCCAGACACCTTCGATCGGGACACCTTCGATCGCCTTCGATCGGACACCCTCGATCGCCTTCGAGCGCGCCATTCCGAGCAGGAGGGTGCCGCGAGCACACTTCCGCTTGGCTCCTCCCTCAGAGCGCTGTGAGGCGGAGCGCTGCCTCCTCGGAACGCGATGTCAAATCCAAGAATGCGGGGGGACTACGCGAAAGCATTGAGGAATTGAGTGGGCGAGCCGTTGAAGGTGCCAGACACCTTCGATCGGACACCTTCGATCGGCCAGACACCTTCGCTCGCCGATCGGACGGAAGCCGATGACCGGGCCGTCCAACGATGCCGTCGGCCACCCCGGCCGATGACTAGCCGACGCGCGCCCGGAGCAGCAGGTCCAGGTTGTCGTTCTCCCAGGCCTGCGCCCGGTGGAAGTCGTGAAACCGACGCTCGTGCTGGATGAACTCCGGCGGGTGCACGCACCGCCGACCATCGTCACCCCGGCGTGCCCGGTACACGTGGTGAAGCATCTCGTGGAACACGATCCACTCCACGAAGTACCGGGGCACCTTCGGCTGATCCAGGGCCGGATGGATCCGGATGACGCGCGAGTCCGCCGAGTAGCTCCCCATCTTGATGCTCTTCCGCGGACGCCGGCTCCGGGGCGCAGGGCCGAAAGTGATCGTCGCTCCAATGCGGCCCGCGAAATAGCGGCGATTCAGCGCGGAGAAGATGATCGACAGGTCGTGATGGCGCCCGACCGGGTCGATCCGCAGCCGGCGACGCAGCTGCGCCGGGGATACGCGGCGAATGAAGGCCTTGTTCCGCTCGATGAACCGGTCCAGCACCGCCGAGCTCCGGGCATCCGCGGAGCGCACGAACTCCGCCAGCGCCGTCACCACCTCCTCCGGTGCGGCCAGGAACATGTGGTGCACCCGGAGGCGCCATCCCCGGCGGACGCGCTCGAACGTCACCATCGTGTGGGTGTTGTCGTGCACCTCGACAGTCACCCCCGTCCGCAGCCGCGTGCGGAGCCGTCGCTCCAGCACTCGCTTCCACACGCGCAGCAGTCGCTGCGGCTCCGGAAGCTGTGCCCGAACCACGGCGAGGCGAGGTGAAGTGTAAGTCCTCTTTTTGACGATGTTTTTTTGCTTCCGCCGAGCAGCCATCCCGGCTCCGGATTGTACGTTCCGTTCCGGGGACCCGCCAACGGCGCTCGCCGTTGAATTTCGCTTGGAATATTGATGGCTTGAGAGTGACCACACGTGACATGCACCCGCAGCTCCCTCGGTGCGGACTCATGCGGATCGAGGGTTTCCGCGGACTTGGACCGGAGGTCCCCCCGCGTCGCGGATGCCCCGCGCGAGATCGACGGAGCGCGCCGCTGCGGAAGAGCGGATGCTGCGCCGCCATGCACCACCCCTTCTTCAAGGGACTCCGCCCCACGCTCCACATCGCCCATCGAGGCGGTGCGCTCCTCGCGCCCGAGAACACGATCCCCGCCTTTCGCATGGCGGTCGAGCGCTGGCGCACGGACATGCTCGAGCTCGACCTGCACGCCACGCGCGACGGCGAGCTGGTGGTCTCGCACGATCCTACGCTCCAGCGCTGCACGGACGGGGACGGGCGCATTGCCGACCACACCCTCGCAGAGCTGCAGCGCCTGGACGCGGGGTTCCACTTCTCTGCCGACGGCGACCGGACCCACCCGTTCCGGGGACAGGGCCTTCAGATCCCGACCTTCCGGGAAGTGCTGAAAGCGTTCCCCGCCCTCCCGCTGAACGTGGAGGTCAAGGCCGAGGCCCCAGGGGTCGAGTCCGCCGTGGCGAGCATCCTCCGCGCCGAGGGGGCCGTCGACCGCGTCTGCCTCGGGAGCGAGCTGGATCCTCTCGCCGAGCGCCTCGTTGCAGCAGCTCCGGAGGTTTGCGCCTTCTACCCTCGCGACGCCCTCACCGAGCTGGTTCTGGCGATCAAGTCTGGCGCCCAACCCCCTGACGACCGGCGGTACCAGGTCCTCGACATGCCCCTGGACTACGGCGAGGTCCGACTGGTCGACGCACCTTTCCTCGAGGCGACCACCCGCCTCGGCCGATGGGTGAACGTCTGGACCATCGACGACCCGACCACCATGCGCGCGCTCGTGGCCATTGGCGTGGGAGGCATCATGACCGACAGGCCGGATCTGCTCCGCGAGGTCCTGGGCTAGAGAGCGCCGCCACCATGGACTCCAAGAGCCCCGCCGAGAGCGTCGCCATCATGACGCAGATGATTCTTCCCTCGGACGCCAACCCGATGAACGCGGCGTTCGGCGGACGGATCCTGGAGTGGATCGACATCTGCGGTGGCATCGCCGCAGGCCGTCACTGCCGGCACACGGTCGTGACTGCGAGCATGGACGACCTGCACTTCCACGCGTCGATCCGTGTCGGGTGGGTAGTCACGCTGAGGGCACGGGTCCTGGCCACGTTCCGGAGCTCGATGGAGGTGGGCGTCCGGGTGACGGCAGAGAACCCGCTCACCGGGGAACATCACCTGACGACCAGCGCCCTGCTCACCTTCGTCGCCTTGAACCCGGACGGCTCGCGGGCAGCGGTTCCCTCACTCAAGCTGGAGACGGATGCCGAGCGAGCGGCCTTCGAGGCAGCTCACTCACGCCGGCGCGAACGCCTGGGACGGAGAGGCAGCGTGGCCGAGTGGCAGCGGCTCCTCGAACCGTGAGCGGACTCAGGTCGAGAACGACGTCCCGCAGCCGCAAGTCGACTTCGCGTTCGGATTCTCGAACTTGAAGCCGGCGGCGGTGGTCCCCACCACGTAGTCCACCTCGGTGCCGGCGAGGTACTGCTGGCTAAGTGCGTCGGTGACCAGGCGAATGCCGTCCTGCTCGCCTACCACGTCGCCGGACGACACTTCCTTCACGAGATTCAGGTCGTACCCGAAGCCGCTGCATCCGGCCGGGACGACCCGGACGGACAGGTAGTACCCCTCGAAGCCCTGCTGCTTCTGCACGGCCTTGACCTGCTCGACCGCGCGGGCGGTGAGCTTCAGCGGAAAGGCGGGCGTCGCCACGGGGGCGGGGGCCGCAGGGGAGGCGGTGGAGGTATCCATGGTCCCTGTATATCCACGCCCGGACGGGGATTCCACGTGTCGTACCCCGGGGCCTAGGAGGTTCCGCGGAGACGCCCCCCGTCCACCGCAATCACTTGCCCGGTGATGAACTCTGGCCCGCTCACCAGGAAGCGGACGGTGGCCGCTACCTCCTCGGGCGTTCCGAGCCGCTCCAGGGGAATTCGAGAGCGGAGCCGCTCGCGCTCCTCGGGGCCGAGTGACTCCGGAGGCAGGACCGTCCCCGGCGCCACGCCGTTCACCCGGACGTGCGGTGCGAGCTCCAGCGCGAGGACCTGGGTCAGCATGTGCAGCGCCGACTTGGTCATGCAGTAGGCGGCGTAGTTGCGCCACGGCACGAAGGCCCCACCGATGTCGAGCACGTTGACCACCACTCCCTCGTGCCGTTCGACCATCCCGCGAGCGACGGTCCGGGTGAGCAGGAACGGCGCCCGGGCATTGAGCCGCCATTCGGCGTCGAGCATCGCGGCGTCAGTCTCCAGGAAGGGCGCTCGGGTGAAACGCGCTGCACTGTTCACCAGCACCTCGATGGGTCCGAGGGCACGTTCCACATCCGGAACGAGCCTCGCGAGCTGCGCGTCGTCGCCGAGATCGGCCCGAAAGGCCTCGGCGCGCCTGCCCTGGCGCCGGAGCTCGGCGACGAGGCCCTGCGCTGCCTCGACGGAGCCGTGGTGATGGATGGCGACAGTCGCGCCCTCCGCGGCGAGCGCGTGGACGATGGCCCGGCCCAGCCGGATGGCCCCTCCCGTCACCAGCGTGACGCGTCCGTCGAGCTTCATGTCGCCCCGTCTCCTGGCCGCCGTGGCCGGGTCTGTTATACGCAGTTCGAGCCCGATGCCCACGTCCAGTCATCTCCTCGAGCAGGCCAGCGCTGCGGTTCCCGAGGTTGCCCCCGAGGCCCTCGCGGCACGTCTGCGAGCCGATGACGCACCCGTTCTGCTGGACGTCCGCGAGCCCGACGAGACCGCCGAGGGCCATCTGCCCGGTGCCCTGCTCCTTCCGCGGGGAAGCGTCGACCTCGGAATCGAGCGGATGGTCGGCCGCGATCGGGAAATCGTCGTCTACTGCGGCAGCGGGGTCCGGTCAGTCCTCGCCGCGCGAACCCTCCTGGGCCTGGGCTACGCCCGCGTTTCCTCACTCGCCGGCGGGTTCGGCCGCTGGAGCGATCTCGGACTCCCGCGGGTGCGGCCGGCGCAGGTCGAAGCCGGGCCAAAGGCGCGCTATCGCCGCCATCTCTCGCTCCCGGAAGTGGGCGAGTCCGGCCAGGCACGGCTGGCGTCCGCGCGGGTGCTTCTGCTCGGAGCGGGAGGACTGGGCTCGCCTGCCGCGCTCTACCTCGCAGCCGCAGGCGTCGGAACGATCGGCATCGTCGACTCCGACGTGGTCGAGGTGAGCAACCTGCAGCGGCAAGTCCTGCACCGCAACGCCGACGCGGGCCGGCCCAAGACGGACAGCGCCCGGGACGCCCTCACCGCGCTCAATCCCGAGGTGAAGGTGGTCACCTTCCCCGAGCGACTCACCGCGGCCAACGTGCTTCGCATCGTCGCGGGCTTCCAGGTGGTGGTCGATGGCGGTGACAACTTCCCGACCCGCTATCTGCTCAACGACGCCTGCGTGCGCGAGGGCATCCCCCTGGTCCACGGGAGCGTGTACCGCTTCGAGGGGCAGGCCACGACGCTGCTCCCGGGAGTCGGTCCCTGCTACCGGTGCCTTTATCCGGCGCCGCCGCCGCCGGAAGTGGCGCCGTCCTGCGCCGAGGCCGGCGTGCTGGGCGTTCTCCCCGGGCTCATCGGGTTGGTGCAGGCGAACGAGGTGCTGAAGCTACTGCTCGGGATCGGCACGCCGCTGGTGGGGCGACTGCTGACCTTCGACGCGCTCGGGACGCGGTTCGCCGAACTGTCGCTCCGGCGAGATCCGACCTGTCCGACGTGCAGGCCGGGCGCGATCATCACCCTCTCCGACGAGGCCCCGAGCTGCGAGGCGCCCGATGCCCGTGCGTGAGCTGAGCCCACGCGAGCTGTCCCGCGCGATGGAGGGGCCGGAGCCCGAGCGCCCGGTCATCCTGGATGTGCGGAATTCCGACGAGGTGCAGGTCGCCTCGATCCGCGGCTCGATGCACGTGCCCCTGAACGAGCTGCCCGCCCGGCTGGACGAGGTTCGTGACCTGGCCGACCGGCCGGTGGTGGTCGTCTGTCACCTCGGCATGCGGAGCTACCACGCTGCAGTGTTCCTGGACTCGGTCGGCATTCCGGCCGCCTCCCTGCGTGGCGGGATCGACGCCTGGGCGGCCGACGTCGACCCCCAGATGCCGAGGTACTGACGTCCGTGCGGAGGCCCCCTCCCTCTCCCGATCGGCGCGGCCGCCGTCCAGGCACAAGCCACGGGAATCCCTCGCAATTTGGACGATCGGACCGACCGAAGGCCCGATCGAAGGTGTCTGGCACCTTCGACGGTCGATCTGGCCTTCGACGGGGTGCGGCATCGCCTCCCGCTGCTGACCGGCCGGGCCCGTCGAAGGGGCGGGCGAAGGGATCGAAGGTGTCTGGCACCTTCGAGGCGCGGCCCGAGCGGCCGCTGCGCGAGGACCTCGTGACCCAGGCAGGGCTCGAGGCGTATGGCGCCGTGCGGCACGGAGGCTGGCTGGCGGACCGCGCCCTGGACCACGTGCTGCGGACGAAGCGCCATCTCTACTCGAACGAACGCCGCGCCGTCGCCGAGCGCGTCTACGCACTGCTTCGCCGCCAGCGCACTGTCGACGCTCTGCTCGAGCGCGCCGGCGCCCGGCTCGACCGCCGCCCCACGACCGAACAGGATCTGCTCCGGCTCTCGACCTCGCGCGTCCTCCACGGAGAGCGCCCGGACCGGGTCGCCCGAACCGCCGGCCTCCGCCCCGAGGAGTCGCGGTTCCTCGACGCGCTGCCCGCCGCTGCCGAGGCTCTCCGGGCCCTCCCCCGCCCGGAACGCTTCGCGCTCGACGCCTCGCTTCCGGACTTCCTCGCCGTTCGCTTCCTCCGCCAGTTCGGCAGTCGCGCCGAGGCCGAGGCCGCCGCGATGAACGAGCGCGCGCCCCTCACCGCGCGGGTCAACCTCCTCCGCACCACCCGCGAGGCACTCGCCGAACGACTCCGCGGCGAAGGCGTAGACGCGCGCCCCACGCCGCTCTCGCCGGTCGGCCTGTTCCTCGAGACCCGCCTGAACGCCTTCTCCCTTCCCAGCTTCCGCGAGGGGCTCTTCGAGCTCCAGGACGAGGGCAGCCAGCTCCTGGGCCTCCTCGTCGATGCGCCGCCCACGCGGGTGGTGGACGCGTGCGCCGGCGCCGGGGGGAAGACGCTCCAGCTGGCGGCCCAGATGCGGAATCGCGGGGAGCTCTTCGCCCTCGACATCGACGCCCGCCGCCTCGAGGAGCTGAAGCGGCGTGCCCGTCGCGCCGGGGTGCACAACGTGCGCATCCGCGCCATCCCCGCGTCGGGCCCGGACGTCGCCCCCGCGCTCTCCGACCTCGCGGAGAAGGCGGACCGGGTGCTCGTCGACGCCCCCTGCAGCGGCACCGGCACCTTTCGCCGCAAGCCCGACGCCAGATACCGCCTGACCGAGGCCCTGGTCGCCCAGTACGTCGAGCGGCAGCGGATGCTCCTCGAGCAGTTCGCTCCACTCGTCCGTCCAGGCGGCCGACTGGTGTACGGCACGTGCAGCGTGCTCGAGGAAGAGAACGAGGCGGTCGTCGCGTGGTTCCTCGACCGACGCCCGACGTTCCGGACCGTGCCGCCAGCCGACCGTCTCGGCCCCGAGCTCGGCGCGAAGGTCAGCACCGGCGACTTTCTGCGACTCTCGCCAGCGGTCCACGGAACGGATGGATTCTTCGGTGCCATCCTGGTCCGTGCGCGCTGACCCGCCGCTGGCTCGCCGATCCGTTCGTGGCTGTCGGACCGCGGGCAGCAGCGCCGCCTCGCCTACTCGACGCCCGCCGCCGCGTCTGTGACGCTGCGCCCCCGTCGATGACCGAGCTCCAGCAGAAGCTGCAACGCGTGCGGACCTTGATCCGCGACGAGGCGCTCACGGGGGTCCGGCTCCGAGGCGTCGACTGGTTCGCCTGGGCAACGTGCGGCGGCTCCAGCCGGCTGCTGCTCGCCGCCGAGACGGGCGTGGCCGAGCTCCTGGTAACGCCCGACGGCGCCTTCGTGCTCACCGACGTCATCGAGGCTGGCCGCCTCGCCGCCGAGGAGCTCACTCCGGGCTGGTCAGTCGTCGCACATCCCTGGGAACGTCCCGAGCAGCGCGAGCGCCTCGTCAGGGACCGCACCGGCCCCGGCCCGCTCGCCTCCGACCGCCCCTTCTCGGGAGAACGGCCGCTTCCCGAGCGCTTCCTCCACGCCCGCTGGGCTCTGTTCCCCGAGGAGCAGGACCGGTTCCGCACGCTCGGCGCCGAGTCGGCAGCGGTGCTCACCGATGCGCTCTCGGCCGCAGAGCCGACGTGGACCGGGAACCGGCTCTCGGCCTCCATCCACGCCGGTCTCGTCGACCTGGGCATCGACCCGGTGCTCGTCCTGGTCGGGGATGCGGGCCGCCTCTGGCGCTGGCGTCACCCCACCGCGGCGGACCGGGTGCTCGGTCGACGCGCGATGGCGGTGATCTGCGCTCGCCGCCGTGGGCTCTACGCTTGCTGCACGCGGCTGGTGGCCTTCGACGCTCCGATGGCCGAGGACCTCGCCGCCGACGCCGCCGTCCTCGAGGTGGAGGCGGCGGCGCTCGACGCCACACGCCCCGACAGCACGCTCGGAACCGTGCTCGAGCGCGTCCAGGAGGCCTACGCCCGCGTTGGCCGGGCCGACGCCTGGCGCGAGCACCACCAGGGCGGCCCCACCGGATACCTCGCCCGCGAGCGGGTCGCGACCCCGGGCGACGGCTCCCCCCTTCCCGCCGGAGCGGCGGTCGCCTGGAACCCCTCCCTCCCCGGCGCGAAGTCCGAGGACACGGTGCTGCTGCACCCGGGCGGGCACCTGGAGGTCGTGACCCTCGACCCGCGCTGGCCGACGACCACCGTCGCCGCCAGGACTCGCCCCGCGGTGTGGGTCCGCTAGTTTCTGCTACACACCGAGCGCATGACCGAAGCGGTCCATTACCGCGTCTCGATGTCCCGCCCCCACTCCCACCTGTTCGAGGTGGAGGCGCAATTTCCGGCCGCGGACGTCCTGGACCTCGCCCTCCCGGTCTGGACCCCGGGCAGCTATCTGGTTCGCGAGTTCGCCCGCCACATCCAGGAGCTCTCGGCCTCCGACGACCGCGGCGATCGCGTTCCGGTGGAGCGCGTGGACAAGCGCACCTGGCGACTCCGAGCCCACGGCCGGCCGGTGCGCGTGCGCTACTGCGTCTACGCCAACGAGCTCACCGTCCGGACGAGTCACCTCGACGGCAGCCACGGGTTCTTCAACGGGGCGACACTCTTCCTCTACGCCGAGGCCCTCCGCGACCGGCCGCATCAGCTCGCCGTGGATGCGCCCCCGGGGTGGAGCGTCTTCACCGCGCTCGAGCGCACCGACGGCGGCTGGCAAGCGCCTACCTACGACGTACTGGTCGATAGCCCGGTGGAGATCGGCCCGCACCGCCCCATCCGCTTCGAGGCCGGCGGCGTTCCGCACGAGGTGGTGGTCTGGGGCGGCGCGGTGGACGGGAGCAAGCTCGCCACCGACCTGGCCGCGGTCTGCGATGCCGAGGCGGCTCTGTGGGGCGGGCTACCGATGCCCCGCTACCTCTTCCTTCTCTACCTGGTCGACAAGGGGCGAGGTGGGCTCGAGCACGCCGCGTCCACCGCGCTCATCTATCCCCGCGCGCAGATCTCCACTTCCAAGGGCTGGGAGGATTTTCTCACCCTCGCCTCGCACGAGTACTTCCACCTCTGGAACGTGAAGCGGCTGAAGCCGCGTGCCTTCGTTCCCTTCGACTACGCAGGCGAGAACTACACCCGGCTCCTCTGGGCCTTCGAGGGAATCACCTCGTACTACGACAATCTCCTCGTGCGCCGGGCCGGAAGGATGAGCGCGGCGCGATACCTGGTTCGGCTGGGAGAAGCGTTCTCCGCCCTCGCCGCGACCCCGGGACGCCGGGTCCAGATGCTGGAGGAAGCGTCCCTCACCGCGTGGGTGAAGTACTACCGGCAGGACGAGCACACCCCGAACAGCGCGATCTCGTACTACCTCAAGGGCGAGCTGGTCGCGCTGTGCCTGGACCTCGAGATCCGGCGCCGCACCCGCGACGCGAGAAGCCTCGACGACGTGATGCGACTGCTGTGGAGCCACTACGGTGACGGCAAGGGCGTTCCCGAGGACGGCGTGGAGGCGGCAGCCTCCGAGATCACCGGCTCCGACCTGAAGCCGTTCTTCGACCGCGCGATCCGGAGCACCGACGAGCTCGACACCTCCGTGCTCGAGCACGTGGGGCTGAGATTGCGCACGCGGATCCGCGAGTCGGTGAGCGACAAGGGCGGCACCCCGCCGCGCCTCAAGGAGGGGGATACCCGGGCGCGCGGCTGGACCGGAGCCGTCGCTCGGGGGAACAGCATCGCCAGCGTGCTCGAGGGCTCTCCGGCGCAGGCTGCCGGCCTCTATCCCGACGACGAGGTCATCGCCGTCGACGGAGTGAAGGGCGATGCTGCAGCGCTGGTCTCGCGTGCGGACGACCGGAGCCCGGGTGAGGTGCTGCGGGTCTCGGTGTTCCGCCGCGATCTCCTGGTCGAGGTGCCGGTCACGCTCGAGCGCCGTCCCGAGGACGCGGTCTGGCTCGCTCCCGTCGAGTCACCGAGCGACGCCCAGCGCGCCGCCTTCGAGCGATGGACGGGCGCGTCTCTCGACGGCGCGGCCTGAGGCAAGGACCGCGGCGTGATTCGATGCGTGTCCCTCACCCTCATGGGCGCGGCGTCCCCGCCGTCGACCCCTCCGGCGCGAATCGACGCAGCTCGCCCTTCGACGGCGCCGACTGCACCCACACCTCCAGATGCCCTCCAGTCGATGGCCTGCGCTCGAGCGGTGACGATCCGCCGGGCGGTGGCGCCAGCAGGATGACGACCGGGACACCTGGCCACTTCCGGCCTGTCGGCCCACGCGTGTAGCGTTCGCCTTCGCCACGATGTCCGATCTCGAGCGGTTCCTCGGCCTGTCCATCGGCCAGCTTCGCGAGCGGTTCCTCACCCGAGGACGCCCCGTGCCGGAGGGTCTCCTGGAGGCGCTCGAGCATGACGACCGGCGCGCGGCCAGGGAGCTCGCGCGCGCGATCCGAAGCCGGCGCGAGAAGAACCGCTCGGAGGGCCAGCGGCTCCGAAATCTCTTGAGATTCGAGGTCGAGCTCTGGGAGGCGGGGCACCTTCACGTCGCCGGCGTGGACGAGGCGGGAATGGCGCCTCTCGCCGGGCCGGTGGTGGCCGCTGCCGTCATCCTTCCCCGCAACTACAAGCTCCGTGGCATCGACGACAGCAAGATGCTCGACGCCGAGACCCGCGACCGGATGGCGAACGAGCTGAAGCGCGAGGCGATCGCCTGGGCCGTCGGGGTGGCCGAGGTCGAGGAGATCGATCGCCTCAACATCTACCACGCCGGGCTCCTGGCCCTCCGCCGCGCGCTCCTCGGGCTTCCGACGACGCCCACCTTCGTCCTGGTCGATGCCCGTCGCATCCCGGAGTGTCCTGTTCCACAGCGAGGCATCATCCACGGGGACGCGCTCTCCTTGACCATCGCCGCGGCTTCCATCATCGCCAAGACGACGCGCGATGCGCTGATGGCCAGGTTCGATGTCCGCTATCCGGGCTACGGCTTTGCGGCGCACAAGGGGTACCCCACGCCACAGCACGAGTCCGCCCTCCGCACGCTCGGCGCATGCCCCATCCATCGCCGGAGCTTTGCGCCGGTGCGGCAGGCCCTGGGTCTCGACCCCATCCAGGAATTGCTCTTCGAGCCGCCGCCGGTTCCGCCGGAACCGTCCGGTCCGTGAGCCACGACGTCGACATCGACGCCTGGCTGACTCAAGAGGGCTTCGACCTCCCCGAGGGACGGGCCCTCGCTCGTGAGGCGCTCGAGGCGGGGGGGCTCACTCGCGCGGGGAAGAGCCGGATGAGCGCGGAGAAGGAGGAGCGTGCGCGGGCTCTGCTGAACGAGCGGTTCTACCGGCACTGCGCGACCCCGGCGTGCGTGGCCGTCGCCGCGGGCTCGGGCCGAGTCCCGGTGCGCACCGCGCATCGCACGGCCTGCGCCTCGTGTGGCGGCTCCGACAACCGGCGTGCCGAGGAGGCACTGGTGGCGGCCTGTCAGCGCGCGGGCATCCGCCGCCTCGCCATCGTGGGTGGCTCGCCGTCGGTCCGGGAGGAGCTCCGCGATGCGCTCTCGAGTCGACTCGAGCTGCGGCTCGTGGATGGGACGGAGCGACGCACGCTCGCGCAGGCTCGACTCGACCTGGAGTGGTCGGACCTGGTTCTGCTCTGGGGTGGCTCGGAACTCGATCACCGGGTGAGCACGCTCTACACCGGTGCGCCCGCCGCGCTCCGGCGGAAGCTGGTCCACACCTCGAAGCGAGGCATCGCGGCACTTCTCGAAGCCGCGATCGTGCACCTGTCCCGTCATGGCTGAACGAACGGCTCGGGTGCTCGCGCTGGGAGTGCTCCTGGCCGTGTGCGGCTGCAAGCCGAGCTGGTCACGGTTCGAGGCTCCCGACGGCACGTTCAGCGCCGAGCTCCCTCCGCCCTTGCGCATCGAGGCCGAGCGCACGGAGGGGAACCAGCGATTGTTCTCGATCGAGTCGCGCGGGAACGAGGATCAGGGCTTCCTGGTGCAGCGCCGCCGGCCCGCGCCGGGGCGACGGCTCGATCCGGAGGGCGTGCTCGATGGGTTCTGCGCCGAGTTCGCGCGGGCCCGCAACTATCAGATCACCGCCGAAGCGCGGGGGAACCGCCCTGACGGCCATACTGCGCAGAGCTGTGCGTTCCGTTCGCAAGACCTGGAGATCCGGATCCAGGTCGTGGCCGCGGGGCAGTGCGTGTACACGTTGATGGCGATGTGGCACGGGCCGCCGCCCGACGTGGACCGCTTCCTCGACGCGTTCCGGGTCCTGAAAGACTGCGAGCCGACCGAGGCGCGGTGAAGCGGCCCCCCCCGGCACTGACCCGATCCCGACCGAGGTTCGGGACGGCCCCCGCAGCGACTCTGGCGATCCGGGCTGCTCCATCGAAGGTGCCAGACACCTTCGATGCCCCTGCGCAGGCACGCCGTTGCCAACAAGCACCTAAAACCACTCAGGAAATGGCGAATCGAGCCATCGAAGGTGCCAGACACCTTCGATGCGACACCTTCGATGCCCGATGGCTGCCTTCGATGGCCGTGGGGTCGCCCTATTCCTCGTTGTTGCGCAGCGCGGCGAGGACGTTGAGGTCCTCCAGCGTCGTCGTGTCGCCCGTGGTCTGCCGGCCCGCCGCCACGTCCCGGAGGAGCCGGCGCATGATCTTGCCGGACCGGGTCTTGGGCAGCCCCTCCGCGAAGCGGATCTCGTCCGGCCGGGCGATGGCCCCGATCTCCTTCGCCACGTGCGCCGCCAGCGCCTGCTTGATCGCCGCCGTCGGCTCCACGCCCTTCTTCAGCGTCACGAACGCCACCAGCGACGTGCCCTTCAGCTCGTCCGGACGGCCCACCACCGCCGCCTCCGCCACCCGACCCTCCGACACCAGCGCGCTCTCCACCTCCGCGGTGCCCAAGCGGTGACCGGCGACGTTCACCACGTCGTCCACCCGCCCCATCACCCAGAGATAGCCGTCCTGATCGACGCGCGCGCCGTCACCCGTGAAGTAGATGCCGGGGATCTCGCTGAAGTACGTCTTCTCGTACCGGTCGGGGTCGCCGTACACCGTCCGCAGCATCGAGGGCCACGGCCGGGTGATGAACAGCTTTCCGCCCGACCCGCGCGCCACCGGCTTGCCATCCTTGTCCAGCACCTCGGCCTTGATTCCCGGCAGCGGCAGCGTCGCGCTCCCCGGTTTCGTCGGCGTCGCCCCCGGCAGCGGCGTCACCATGATCCCGCCGGTCTCGGTCTGCCACCAGGTGTCGACGATGGGGCACCGCCCTCGACCGATGGTCTCCCGGTACCAGATCCACGCCTCGGGGTTGATCGGCTCCCCCACCGTCCCCAGCAGCCGCAGGCTCGACATGTCGTGCTTCTTCGGATGCTCGTCACCGAGCCGCATGAAGGCCCGGATCGCGGTCGGCGCGGTGTACAGGATCGTGATCTTGTTCCGGGCGATCATCTCCCAGAACCGGTCAGGACCCGGCGTGGTCGGCGCGCCCTCGTACATGAAGGCCGTCGCCCGGTTCATCATCGGCCCGTAGACGACATAGCTGTGCCCGGTGACCCAGCCCACGTCCGCGGTGCACCAGTAGGTGTCGGACTCCTTCAGGTCGAACACCCAGCGCGTCGTGAGCGAGACGTTCACCGAGTAGCCGCCGGTCGTATGCAGCACGCCCTTCGGCTTTCCCGTCGATCCCGAGGTGTAGAGGATGAAGAGCGGGTGCTCGCTGTCCACCCACTCCGGCTCGCAGGTCGCGGACTGCGACGAGAGCAGCTCCGTCCACAGAACGTCCTTCGGCCCCTTCGCCGGCGCCGTCTTCCCCGTACGCTGCGCGACGATGACCTTCTCCACGGTCGTCATGTCCGGCAGCGCCTGGTCCACGTTGGCCTTCAGCGGCACGGCCGCGCCCTTGCGCCAGCCTCCGTCGGAGGTGATGACCACCTTCGCCCCGGCGTCGTTCATCCGCTCGCGCAGCGCCTCCGCCGAGAAGCCCCCGAAGACCACCGAGTGCACCGCGCCGATGCGCGCGCACGCCAGCATCGAGATGGCCGCCTCCGGAATCATCGGCAGATAGATGCCGACCCGATCCCCCTTCTTGACCCCCAGCGACTTCAACCCGTTGGCCAGCCGGCACACCTCGGCGTGCATCTCGCGGTAGGTCAGCCGTCGCTGATCCCCCGGCTCCCCCTCGAAGATCAGCGCCGTCTTGTCGCCGTGCGTTCCGAGGTGCCGGTCGAGGCAGTTGTACGAGAGGTTGGTGGTCCCGCCGACGTACCACTTGGCGAACGGCGGCTTCCACTCCAGCACCTTCTGGAACGGCGTCTTCCAGAAGATCTCCTCCTTCCCCCGCGCGCCCCAGTAGCCCTCGGGATCCCGCTCGGCCTGCGCTGCCAGCTCCCGATACTGCTCCATCGATTTGATGTGCGCCTGACGCGAAAACTCGGGTGGGGGCGGGAAGACCCGACCTTCGGTGAGGACCGAGGTGATCTCCGGGGAGGTTGTGTCGGCCATGTCGACGCTCCTCTTCTCGTTCAGGGACAGCTTGCGTTGGTGCTCAGACCGGCCTGGTACTCGAACCAGGCCTGACAGATGCAGGACTCGGGTTGCGGAGTGGTCGTGCTGATCCGGATCAGCCCCGAGAAGCGCGTCGAGCTCTCGCTGGTCGCGTCGAGGTGAACGTCCACGAGCTGGAGCTGGCAGACCTCGCCGCCGATCGGCAGGAAGATGTTCGTCGCGGTCCCGTCGGCGCTGAAGACCTCCTCGTTGAAGGAGAACTGCCCGGCCATCGAAACCGTCAGCAACTCGCCCTGGCTCGGAGTGGAGAACCGAAAATCCATCTCGACGATGTTTCCCGTGACCGTCAGTCGCGCCGCCAGGTTCGCGGCGGAATCCGCGAGCAGATGACACTCGTCCCGGATGATTCCCGAAGGGCGCACGGGATTCAGGGCATAGCACCCTTCTTCCTGCTCATGCGTACGTCCACCACAGGCCATCAGGGAGGTGGTGAGCATCACCAGAGCCATCCGTGCATTCATCGGGAGGGCCCGTGAGTCTAGAGACCGCGCCCCGGCCCTTCAATCGTTCGTGCCGCCCGGCGGCGCCCGCTGGTACGCTGTCGGTCAGACCCCATGCGAGCCCTCCTTGCGCTGCTCGCCCTGGGAGTGCTCCTGACGGCCCACGAGCTGGCGCACCTCCTCGCGGCCCGCATCTTCGGCACCCGGGCGGTCGTCTTCTCCTTCGGGGTTGGCCCCCCGCTCTTCAGCTTCCGCGCGCTCGGGCAGCGCTGGGCCCTCGGAGCCATCCCCTTCGGCGGCTGGATGCGGCTCGAGGGGGAGAACCCGCACGACGCGACGCGTGCATCGGGCGTCCCCTTCGCCGCGCTCACCGTCGGGCGCAGGCTGGCCGTCTTCGCCGCGGGGCCGCTGGGAAGCTGGGCGGTGGCGGTGCTGCTCCTCGCCGGGCTCTTCACCCTCGGGACCCACCATCCGACGGGCCCGGTCGTCGGCGGCGTCGAGCCCGCCTCGCGAGCGGCGCTTGCCGGTTTCAAGCCGGGAGACCGAATCGTCTCGGTCGACGGCGAGGCGGTCGAGGGGTGGTCCGAGATGGTCGAGGCCCTGAGCCTCGCCGCCGGTCCCGCCTCTGTGACAGTGGCCCGGGGCGCCGAGACCCACACCCTCGACGTCACTCCCGAGGTCGGCCCTGACGGACGGGCCCGCATCGGCCTCCGGCAGCTCTACATCTACGATCGACTCCCGCTCGGAAAGGCGCTGTGGCAGGCCGTGCTCCACACCGGCGTGGTGCTCCCGAAGATCCTCCACGAGGCCGCCTCCCTTCTCGCCCAACCGTGGGGCGGCTCGGCCGGACACCACACCGCCGGAGCCCTGGTGTGGAGCGCGGCCGAGGCGGCAGGGACCAGCGCGGACGCCCTCGTCCGGAGCCTCGCCGCGCTGTCGCTCGCCCTGGGTCTGTTCTACCTGCTCCCCCTCCCCGCCCTCGACGGAGGCCGGATGCTGCTCACCCTGTGGGAGGCGGCGATGGGCCGCCCCGTGGACGGGCGGGTGCAGACACTCCTCCAGACGCTGAGCCTGGTTGCCGGTGTGGCTGCCGTTGCCTGGCTCGCCTATGGCGAGGTTCGTCAGGTGCTGTCGGTGACGCTGGGACGCTGAGTCACACCTGCACCGGTGTACACGACCCCCGCGCCGTGGCATGCCAGCACTCCGACGCCGCGCCCAGGACGAGGATCCCGTCGTGACCGACGCCGCACCCCGTTTCCCACCGCAGATCCGCTACATCATCGGGAACGAGGCTGCCGAGCGATTCAGCTTCTACGGGATGCGGAACATCCTCACGGTGTTCCTCGTCGACTACCTCCTCACCCGCCACACCGGAAACCGGACCGACCAGGCGCAGGCGGTGTTCCACACCTTCGTGATGGGGGTCTACCTCTTCCCCCTGCTCGGCGGCGTGCTCGCCGACTGGTGGTGGGGGAAGTACCGCACCGTCTTCTGGCTCAGCCTGCTCTACGTGGCCGGGCACGCCTGTCTCGCGTTCTTCGAGACCAGCGAGCGCGGCTTCTACACCGGCCTCTTCCTCATCGCCCTCGGCTCCGGCGGCATCAAGCCCTGCGTGTCGGCCTTCGTCGGCGACCAGTTCACCGTGGCCAACCGCTCGCTGGTGCCCAAGGTCTTCGGCTGGTTCTACTGGTCCATCAACCTCGGGAGCTTCTTCGCCTCGGCGACCATCCCCAAGGTGCTCGAGTACTACGGCCCGCGGGTCGCCTTCGGCATCCCGGGCGTGCTGATGGCCATCGCCACGCTGATCTTCTGGGCCGGCCGGAACCAGTACGTGAAGGTTCCTCCCCACGAGCCGGACCGGCACGCCTTCATCTTCGTGCTTCTCTCCGGGCTCTTCGGCAAGTCTCCCGGCGGCTTCTGGCAGCGCGCCCGTGCCGAGCATCCCGCCGAGGCGGTCGACGGCGCCCGTGCCGTGCTCGGCGTTGCGAGCATCTTCGCCCCCATCCCCTTCTTCTGGGCCTGCTTCGACCAGAAGGCCTCGCTGTGGGTGCTCCAGGCCCGGAACCTCGACCTCCAGGTGGGTTCCATCACCCTCGCGCCGAGCCAGCTCCAGGCGGTCAACCCGCTCCTGGTGATGCTCCTGGTTCCCCTCGTCACCTACGGGCTGTACCCCTGGCTCGAGCGGCGCGGGCTCCGCTTCACCCCGCTCCGCCGCATCGGGACCGGGCTCGTGCTCACCGCCACCTCGTTCATCGGCGTGGCGCTCATCCAGCGAGCGCTGGAGCTGGGCGCACGCCCCTCCGTTCTCTGGCAGGTGGCGCCCTACGTGGTGCTCACCGTCTCGGAGATCCTGGTCTCCATCACCGGCCTCGAGTTCGCCTACACCCAGGCACCGCTCCGGATGAAGGGCACCATCATGAGCCTCTGGCTGCTCACCACCTTCCTCGGGAACTTCGTGGTGGTGCTGGTGAAGAAGCTCGGGCTCGTGCACGGGACGACCGAGTTCCTCTTCTGGGCCGGGCTCACTTACCTGGCCGCGCTCTGCTTCGCCCTGATCGCGCGGCGCTACGTGGTGAAGGACCACTACCTGCCGGAGGTCACGCCCGTCGTGGCGACCTCTCCCGCCACCGGAGCCACCGCCCGCCTGGCGTAGCGGTCGAAGAGGCGTGCCAGCGCATCCGCCGGGACCCGGAGCTCGCGACCGTCACGGTTTGCGCCGTGGACCGGAACCCCAGGCCTGCCGCGCAAGACCTGCGCTCCCGGATCAGAAGGTCACCCCGACCGCCGCCACGAAGAACTGGTCGATGCCGCCGGGCTGGAACCAGTACGCGGTCAGGTCGAGCTTCCACACCGTCACGCCGAGCAACGGGCCGAACACCACCTCCCGTGGCGTGTGAAAGACCCGCGTGCGCTGGACCACCACGCCGGCGCGAAGCCACTCCCACGGCCTGACGTCGAGCTCGGACCACACGTAGACGAATCCACCGGTGTCGCCCTGGACGTCGGTCACCCACTCCGCCTGTGAGCTGTAGGAGAGCGGGCCCCACCCCAGGGCGAGCTCCAGCCCGACGATGGGTCCGCCCACCTCGCCGAACATGCACCCCACGATGGGCGTGATGCCGACGGTCACCGTCTCGCCGAACTCGAAGTTCCAGCCGATGAAGGTCGACGCCGTCCGCTTCGCCTCGTAGTTGTACCGTGCCTCGAGATGAATCGGCCCGTGATCCGCGGTCGCGGTCCCGACTCCCAGGTCCGGCTGGTCCTTGAGAAAGTACCAGGAGAAAGAAGCCCCGAAGCTCCAGGCCGGCTCCTCGTGCTCAGGGTGCTCGAGCGGCTGCGCCGACGCCGGAACGACGCCCAGCAGCGCCGGGGCGAGCACGAGGACCGCTGCACGCGCGAAGCTCATCCGCCGAGCGCCGTCACGATCGCCACGAGCACCGCGCCGATGGCCAGCATCGCCAGGCCGACCCTCACCGGGCGAAGCCCCGAGAACCGGCCGACCGCGTAGCCGCTCAGGAAAAGCAGCCCCAGAGAGAGACCCCGGGAGATTCCCTGAGCTAGACGGAGGTCAGGGGTCAGGAGGTACGGCAGAGCCACGGGGAAGGTGCTGACCACCACCAGGAGGAAGACCCCCAGGGCCCCGATCAGGTCCTCGCCACGGAAGCGCGGGGGCTCGCCAAGATCCAGATGCGCCGACACAAACTTGCTCCGGATCCGCTCGATCTCGGTCGTGGTCAGCTCTTCGCCGAGGGACCCCGGAAGAAGCTCGGCGAGAACCGCCGGAACGTTGGTGCCCTCGCGAAGCGCACCCGCGAGACGGAATTGACGCGCGCGGTCCACGATCACGTTCATGACGTACATCACCGCATCGACCAGCCCCCAGGCCACGTTGCAACCCAGCGTGCTGAGGAACATGGCGCGCGTCTCGCGCTCGGTCGCCTCGGTCACGCTCAGGGCGCCAGTGAGCGTCAGCGCCATGATCACCCCGAACAGCACCTCGGATGCCCGGTCAGCAGGGCTCAGGACACCGCGGATCGCCGGCTGGGGAAGACCCATGGACGGGGTCGATTCCCTCGCGGGCTGCCGTCCGACTCCAATGGGACCTTGGTCCGATGGTCACCCGGCAGGGCCGTCCGCGAACGTGCGGGACCCCCGCTCCCGCCTGGACAGTGAGGCGTGCCATGACCGTGAGACACACGCTGTTCCTCGCAGCCGGCCTGTTCGCCACGCTGGCCATCGCCCAGACGCCACCGCCCCCCGCCGCGCCAGCCAAGCCCCCCTCGGCAGCGCCCGCCGGTGCTCCCCCACCCGCCGCCCCGCCACCGACCGCCGCGCCCACTGCGGCCCCGCCCGCTCCCGCCGCGGCGCCTGCGGCACCGAGCACCGCCGCCGCGGCACCCGCCTCCGCTCCACCGGTCATCGCGGTGAAGACGGACTCGCCCTGCAAGGAGGACGTCCAGGCCTTCTGCGCCGAGGTCCAGCCCGGAGGGGGCCGTCTCTACCGTTGCCTCTGGGAGCACGAGGCAGAGCTGTCGGTCAGCTGCCGCGCGCGGATGACGGAGATCCACAGCACCGGGGGCGAGTGCAAGGACGACATCGCCAGGCTCTGCGCCTCGGTCCCCCACACCAAGGGGATGCTCGCCAAGTGCCTCGACCAGCACCACGACCAGCTGAGCGACGCCTGCAAGGCGCTGTCGTCGAAGGCGCGTGCCGCCGGGGCGGGCAGCGCACCGGCGTCCTCACCCCCGAGCGCGGCGCCCGCGGCAGGCGCAGCGACCTCAGCCGGTGCGGCGGCCGTCCCAGCCGCTGGCGCTCCGACCGGAGCTCCCAAGCCCACAATGGCCGCTCCCGCCGCGAAGCCGGCCCCCGACGCGGGGAAGTGACTCGTCCGGCCTACGGGCCGAGGCCGACCCACTCCTCGCCGTCCTCGAACCGCTCCTTCTTCCAGATCGGGACATCGGCCTTGAGGCGCTCGATGGCGTGCCGGCAGCCCTCGAACGCGGCGGCCCGATGCGGCGCGGAGACGGCGATGACCACCGCGGCCTCGCCCGGGACGAGTGTTCCGACCCGGTGCACGATGGCGACCCGGGTACCGGGCCAGCGGGACTCGATCTCCCGCCCGATGCTCGCCATCGCCCGCTCGGCCATCCCAGGGTAGGCCTCGTAGCTCAGCGCGCTCACCCGGCGGCCGCGAGTCTCGTTGCGCACGGTGCCGGTGAAGCTGACCAGACCACCACGCTCCGTCCCGCCCACCGCCCGGACCACCTCGTCCAGCTCGAGCGGCGACTCCGAGAGGCGGAAGCAGTCCGAGCCTCCCGCGACCGGCGGCACCAGGGCCACCTCGGCCCCGTCGGGAACCGCCGCATCGAGCGAGGTGAACTCCTGATTCACCGCGACCCGGAGGTGCGGCAACAGCGCGCGAAGGTCCGGATGTCGGGCGGCCAGCGTCTCGAGCAGCTGCCGCACCGGACCGCCGGGCCACTCCACCTTCTCCTGCGCCGTGCCGGCACGCTCGCGAGCAGCAGCGAAGTAGAGAACGGTGAGCGCCACGCTAGAACCCGAAGCCGAGCCCGAAGGTGAAGTAGCGAGCCGAGAGGTTCAGCCCGACCTTCCCGAAGTCGTCGAGCTTGTCGTAGTTGTACTCGGCGAAGACGTATGTCGTGCGGATTCCGGTGTCCGTCACCATGTCCTTCGCCATCTGGGGCGAGAGGACGTTCAGAACGAACGCGACGCCGATCGTGAAGCCGTAGCCCCACTTCATGCCCGAGCCGCTCAGGCCGTTCACAACCTCGGTCGAGCCACCCTTGGTGACCCGCCACGGCGTCATGAGCAGCGCCAGCTTCGCGTACGGCACCAGCGGGATCCCCCACCGCGTCCAGGTGAGGTCAAACCGGTAGCTCAACGGAACACGGAGCGGAAAGATGATCAGCGCCGTCTTCTCCGTCGAAGGCTGGCCATTGTCCGGGCCAGCGGTCACCAGGAGGGCCGGGGCATACTTCTCGGCGTATCCGGCAGAGAACCCCACGCTGGCCGAGCCGTAGCCACGCCAGAAGATGAAGCCGAACTCACCACCGCCGTACAGCATGCTCTTGTTGCCGAAGATGGTCTCGTACGGATTCGAGGACAGCCCCGGCTCGTCGCCCACGCGTGGGATCAGCGTTCCCATCCTCAGCTCGATGAAGAAGCCGATCGACGGCTCGGGAGGCGGCGGCGGCTTGATCTGCACCACCGTCTGCGCCGAGGCCGTCGTGGCGGCCAGCAGGACCGCGACCGCGGTGGCTCTCACCGGCGCCTCCGGAGCAGTGCGACGAGGACCCCCAGCGCGCCGAGCGCGGAAGGAAAGGCGGCGCCCGCGGTGCTGCAGCCGCCCGTGTCGTGTCCACCCGCGGCCTTGTACTCACCCCAGAACCCGTTCGAGGCCTGGGGAGTGGCGCTCAGCGGGGCGTTGAAGGCCGAGACGTTGTCCACCACGTCGACCGACCGGGCCTGGACGACGTACTCGACACCGTTGGTCAGTCCGGTGATCGCGACGCTGGTCTTGGTGGCCTCGAGGTTCGGGCCCTGCCTCCAGTCCGGCCCGGCATCACCGGGGGGAGCCTCGGCGTACTGGACCTCGAACCGTTTGAGCGTCTCGCCCTGGGCGTTGAGCTGCACCTGGATCTTCGCGTCCTGGGGCAACAGGTTCATCCCCGGAGGGACCGGTGGCTGGGCGTCGTACTGGAGCGTGAGGTTGGTCGACGACTTGGCCAGGCTGTCACACCCGGAACCGACCGTTCCGACCGTGTACTTCACCGAGGCACAGACCGCGTTCGTGAAGGTGACTCCGTCGGGACAGCTACCGTTCAGCGAGGGAATGTTCCTGAGCTGCTGGGCTTGGATCGTCCCACTTCCAGCCTGGAGATCGGTCTGGCTCACGGTGGCGATGATCACGTCCGGGGTTCCGGTCCCGGTTCCGCCATCGGCGCTGCTCCCGCTCGTGTTCGGCGAGTCCGGGCAGCTCTGACCCGTCGTGACGAAGATCTGCATCGTACTGCAGGCACCGGTCAGGCTCGATGCGGTCCAGGTGACGATGTACGAGTCGTTGTTGTTGCAGGATCCCTGGTTGAAGGGGAAGTTGGTGACGGTCCCACCGTTGAAGGCGAGCGAGAGCTGCTGGGCCAGGGCCGGGCTCGAGACCAGGAGCAGAACCAGTCCCGCGCGAAGGGGGGTGGACATCCGCCCGAGGGATAGCAAGCGCGGGGCCAGCTGTCGCGCCCCGCACCCCCGGGGAGAGACGATGCTCCCCGGGTCAACGCGACATCCTCGCACGCCCGCCTCTGTCAATTTGTCACAGGGGCCTGGCTCACCAGCTCGGCCACCTCGAGACACAGACGTGCCGTTGCCCCTGCGTTGTCGATGGCCGCGACCAGCTCCAGCGCATCCGCGCTCCCCGCGAAGGCGCGGATGCGTCCGACGTGGATCGCATCGTCGGCCGTCACCAGCATCGGCATCGGGTAGACGCGCTCACCGGGCACGTCGAGCACCTTGACTCCGGGGGCGGACTGGAGCAGCTGCCGCGCCTCGCCCGGCGCCATCGCCCGACCGAGCCGGACGTGCATCAGAACCAGGTCTCCGTAGAACGTCGGGACCCACACCGCCGTCCCATCGAGCGCCGGGGCCGCGCGCCCCCAGAGCAGCCCAGTCTCCGCCCGCCACGAGAGCTCCTCCAGCGTCGACCCGCTGCCCTCGCTGAACGGGCCCACCTGCGGCACGAGGTTGAAGCCCAGCCGGTGAGGGAAATGCGTCGGCTCGAGCTCCCGGGCGGCGAGCAGTCCCGCGGTCTGCTGCTCCAGCTCGGCGACACCCTGCCGGCCTGCGCCCGACGAGGAGATGAGCGCCGAGACGTGCACCTCCCGCAGCCCCGCCGCGGCGCGGAGCGGCTCGAGACAGGCGAGGATCGTCTGGCTCACCGGCCCCGGCACCCGGAAGCGCCGCGCGCCCGGCACCCGCCCCAGGCCCGCCCCCTGCACGCGGGGGAAGGCGACCGGCGTCCGGAGATCGGAGAGAAAAGCCCGGCTCGTGTCGATCACCAGCGCTCCACCTGCCTCCGCGACCTGGGCCAGCGTCCGCGAGACGTCGGCCGGGGTGGCGAAGAACACCAGACGCGTGCCCCGCAGCCTGTCGGCGTTCGCGGTCTCCACTTCCAGCGTCTCGTCACCGAAGGGAAGCTCCTCCCCCGCTGACCGCTCCGAGGCCAGGAGCCGGACCCGCTCCGAGGGGTGCCCCGCCTGGGCAAGCGCCCCGACCAGCTCGCGGCCCACCACCCCGGTGGCTCCCACCACTGCCAGCTCAAAGCTGCGGTCCATCTCAGGTCTCCTCGCCGCGGATGCGCGCCGCCGGCGCCGGGCCGGGCAGCGGAGGGAACTTCGGGTTGCGCTCCGCCTCCGACGCGCGGACGTAATGCGGCTCCAGCGCCGAGAGCGCCTGCACGTCGAAGGCGGGCGGAACGCCGGCGAGCCTGGCCACCGCCCAGGCCGACGGAATGTCGGGAAGCTCGAGGATCGCCGCCTCCGGAACGCCGGCGGAGAGGAGCGCCGGACGCGCTTCATGGACCGCCGGGCCGACCACCCGCGCCGCGGGCTCTGCCGACAGCCAGCGCGCCAGCTCGGCCTCGGTGCACGCCTCCTCGGGGGCGAGGGCCTCGACCCGGTCTCCGGAACGGCGATAGCGACCGAGGTACAGCTCTCCGCGTCGCGCCACAGCCAGGACCGCGAGCGGCACGTCCTCCGGCCCCTCGAGGGCGAGCGCGGCCAGCGACGAGGCACCCGCCACCCCGAGCCGGCGGGCGTAGGCGAGCCCCTTCACCGTGGCCAGGCCGATCCGCAGCCCGGTGAAGCTGCCCGGCCCGAGCCCGACCGCGAATCCACGCACGTCGTCCAGCGTCAGCCCGGCGCGCCGGAGGAGGTCGAGCAGCGCCGCGGGAAGCAGGTCGCTCATCTTCGCCGGAGGCCCCAGCCGTTCCGCCGCGAGCGGCTGCACCTCGCCCGGCCGGCCCACGGCCAGCGAGAGCGTGAGGGTGGAGCTGTCGAGGGCGACGATCATCCCGGCACCCTGCTTTGCCCGGGTCCGGGGGCCGGACGCAACCCGGAAGGCTCCTCCGTGCCTCAGCCCCCCGCGCCAGGGGGAATCCAGGCCCCGGCCACCCGCCGCTCGGGGTCTTCGGCCTCGAGCGGTTCCACCGCCGTGCGACCCGCGCAGCGTTCCAGCCGGACGCGGGTCACCCCCTTCGCGCGCATCCCCAGGGCGCGGGCCGCGCTCTCCGAGACGTCGACGATCCGGTCGCCGGAGTAGGGGCCGCGGTCGTTGACCCGGACCTCGACCACCCGCCCGTTCTCGAGATTCGTCACGCGGAGGCACGAGCCGAACGGCAGCGTCCGGTGCGCGGCGGTCAGGGTCCCCGGCCGGAGGACCTCGCCGCTCGCGGTCTTCCGGCCGTAGAGCCCGGGGCCGTACCAGGACGCCTCGCCAACCTCGCCTCCTCCGCCCTCCGACCGGAGGTTCCGCGCGCAGCCGGCCAGGAGCAGCAGAAGGAGACATCCCCCGAGGCGCGCCGGCGTCCCGACGCCCCGCGGGGATCGACTCGAAGACGGTCGCCGGACGCGGACCTGCAAACGAGCACGCTCAGCGCGTGAGGTCGTTCACGCAGACCAGGACCATCAGGACGATGAGCGCCACGATGCCCACCGCGTTGGCGATCTCCCGCGCCCGCATCGGGATGGGCCGCCGCCGCACCGCCTCCCATCCCGCGGAGAGCAGCTGGAAGCCGTCCAGCGCCGGAATCGGCACCAGGTTGATCAGTCCCAGGTTCACCGAGATGAGCGCCATGAGATTGAGGAAGTAGTCGAGCCCGGCCTGCGCTGCCTTCCCGGCGATGCCGTAGATCATGATCGGCCCGCCCACGTTCTTGAATGACACCTGTCCGGTGAGGAGCTTCGCCAGACCGGCCGCCGTCTCCGTCACCGCCTCACCCAGCCGGTGGGTCGCGGTCAGCAGCGCCAGGCCCGGGCCCACCCGCACCCTCGCATCCGAACCCTTGTCGCCCGGCGTGCCCGACTCGAACCGGAGCCCCAGCTCGAAGGCCTCGCCCTCACCGGCCGCCGGATCGGTCGCCTTCGCCGGGCGCATCCGCACCTCGGCCTCCCGGGGGCTGCCGTCGTGGATCCAGGTGAGCCGGAAGGCGTTGTCCTTCAGCTCGCCGAGCCGCCGGAGCAGCTGCTCCCGCGACCGGAGCTGCTTTCCGTCGATGGCCTCCAGCCGATCCCCGCGGACGAGCCCCGCGTCCGCCGCGGCGCTGCCCGGCAACACGCGGCCGACGTAGAGCAGCGAGTAGACGTCCGCCGCCTCCAGCCCGAAGGCCGCCAATCCGGCGCCTTCCTCGCGCGGGATGCGCACCGTCTTCATCTCGGGGACGCTCCCCTCCAGCGCCGGCACCTCGGCGGGAATGCGCCGGGTCAGCTCGAGCGTCAGCTCGGGGCCCGTCGCGCCGGCGATCTCCCGCTCCATCGCCGGGAGGTCCGTCACCGGTCGGCCGTTCACCGAGAGCACGCGGTCCAGCATCTGGACTCCGGCGCGTGCCGCGGGGCCTCCGGTGCGGATCCCGACCACTGGAGGGGCACGGTTGGGAGCGATGCCGATCAGGCCACGGTTCTTCGACGCTCCCTCACCGGAGGGCGTCAGGACGAGACGGATCGGCTGTCCGTCGCGCTGCACCACCACCGGGATGCGCTGGCCGGCCTTCCCCACCAGCGCCCACTGCATCTCCTCGAGCGAGCGGACCTGCCGCCCGTCGACCTCGGTCACCACGTCGCCCGGCCGGATGCCTGCCACGTCGGCCGGCATTCCTGGGACCACCCGGAGCACCGCCGTGGAGGGCTGCGGGTAGCTGACGATGACCACGAAGAAGATGAGCAGCGGGAAGATGAGGTTGAACGCCGGCCCGGCGGCGACGATCAGCATCCGCTTCCACGGCGACTGCGCCAGGTAGCTGCGAGCCTCGTCCTCCGGCGAGGCGTCCTCTCCCGGGACCTCGCCGGCCATCTTCACGTAGCCGCCCAGGGGGAGCGCGGCGATGCGGTACTCGGTCTCGCCCCGGGTGAAGCTGAGCAGTGGCGGACCGAATCCGATCGAGAAGCGGAGGACCTTCACCCCGACCGCCTTGGCGAAGAGGAAGTGTCCGAGCTCGTGGACGAAGACGAGCGCCCCGAGCAGGAGCACGAAGGCGGCCAGGTTCTGGAGTGCCATCCGGAAACAGGGAAGTTAACCGCCAGGGCCTCTTGTCACAACGCGCCCGGGGCCGAACCGCCCAGGAGTGCTCTAACCGCCACCACGTAGAGGTACACCGCCGGCGCATTGAACAGGAGGGCATCCACCCGATCGAGCAGGCCTCCGTGGCCGGGGATCAGCGTGCCCGAGTCCTTCACCCCGTGAGCCCGCTTGAGCATCGACTCGCAGAGGTCTCCCAGCGGGCCCAGCACCGCCCCGAAGAGGCCCAGCACCAGGCAATCGGTCGCGGTGAGCGCCGGGAAGGCCACCCAGCGCGTGATGAACATTCCCCCCACCGAACCCACCGCTCCCCCGGCAAAGCCCTCCCAGGTCTTGTTGGGGCTGACCGCGGCGTGGAGCTTGTGGCGCCCGAACAGCCGTCCGGCGAAGTAGGCGCAGGTGTCGTTGGCCCAGGTGATGACCAGCGCGGAGATGACCCACTGCAGCCCATCGGGACCCACCCGGAGCGCGACGATGGGACCGAGGCCCAGCCCGGCGTACAGACATCCGGTGACGACGTGCGCGGTGCGCGTCGGCGCACGCTCGCGATCGGGAGCGAACAGCGCCTGAACCGAGGCGGCCACGAACACGGCCCAGAGGATCCACGCCGCGAGCATGGTGAAGCTCAGCGGATGCGACGCAGCGGCCAGGGAGATCAGGCCCGCGCCGAGCACCGCCAGGATCTCCGCGGGTCCCAGCCGCTTCTGGGTGATGAGCTCGTACTCCAGCGCGCAGGCCGCGGCGGCGACGGCGACCAGCCCGGCGGTCCACCAGCCGCCGAGGACGAGCAGCGTCACCACCACCGGCAGGAGGACGACGGCGGTGACGATGCGGACGACGAGGTTTCGGTTCGTCTCGTTCACTTGGGAAGCTGTGCCGAGGTGAGCCCGAACCGGCGCTCGCGCTTCTGGTACTCCAGCACGGCTTCCAGGAATTGCCGAGCCCGGAACTCGGGCCACAGCGTGTCCACGAAGATGAACTCGGCGTAGGCCGACTGCCACAGGAGGAAGTTGCTCACCCGGGTCTCGCCGCTGGTCCGGATCACCAGGTCCACCGGGGGCAGCTTTCCCGTCCAGAGCACCGAGGCGAACGTCGCGACGTCGATGGAACCGGGCGGGAGCCGACCGCTCCGGGCGCGCCGCACCAGCTCGTCCGCGGCGGCGACGATCTCCTCCTGCCCCCCGTAGCTCAGCGCCAGGGTGAGCACCATGCCCCGGTTTCGCGCCGACTCCTCGCGCACCGACTCCAGCGGTTCGCGCACGAAGCGCGGTAGCCGATCCAGCTCTCCCACCGCATCGAGACGGATGCCGTTCTCGAGGATCTCCTGGCGCTCCGACTCGAGGTACTCGCGGAGCAGATCCATCAGCCCCGCCACCTCGTCCGCGGGCCGCGACCAGTTCTGTGCCGAGAACGCGTAGAGCGTCAGCGCCTGCACCCCGACCCGCCGCGCGGTCCGGGTCACCTCCCGGACGCTGTTGCTCCCTTCGCGGTGCCCTTCCAGGCGGGGAAGGCCTCGCTCCTCGGCCCAGCGCCCGTTGCCGTCCATGATGATGCCCACGTGCGCGGGCAGCGGTCGTTCCCGGACCTCCATCTCCAGCGGGTCGCGCTCCACGGCCTGCGCCATCACGGCGTTGCACCGTATGCGAGCAGGGCCGGAGCGTCCACGCAGAGCGTCATGCCCCGTCGGTCCCTCTCCAGAGCGCGATCCCACCGAGCAGCCCCGCGATGTTCGCGACCAGATGCACCTCGGGCGGCAGCTCGATGTTCAGATGCTTCGCGTTGCCGCCTCCGAGGTACAGCCGCCGGGGATTGAAGATGGGGAGGACCTGGGCGACCACCCTGGCGACATGTCGGTTCCACCGCCTCTTCCCCACCTTCTCCAGGGCCCGGGCGCCGACGTAGTCCTCGTAGGTCTTGCCTTTCCTGAACGGGTGGTGGGCCAGCTCGATGTTGGGCACGTACACCCCTTCGTTGAACAGCGCGCATCCCATCCCCGTGCCGAGCGTCAAGAGCATTTCCACGCCGCGGCCTTCCACGACCCCGTAGCCCTGCATCCCGGCGTCATTCACGACCCGGGCCGGCCGCCGGAATCGGTCCTGCAGCGTGCGGGCCAGGGGGAAGCCGGCCCAGTCCGGATGGAGGTTCGGCGCGGTGCGGACCACCCCCTCCACCACCACGCCGGGGAACCCCATCGATACGCGCTCGAAGCTGCCCAGCGGCTCGACCAGGGCCCAGAGCGCCTGGAGAATCCGCGGGGGAGTGGCCGGTCGGGGCGTCTCCACTCGGACTCGCTCGGTGACCGGTTGCCCGGTCGAGTCGAGGACCAGCGACTTCAGGCCGGTCCCCCCGACGTCGATGCAGAGCGTCCGCGGAGTGCGGGGTTTGGGCAGCACGCGTGTGGCTGGGGCCATGGATCGCGAATTTATTGCGTCCTAGACTTTCTGTGCTTCCGGATGCCACCCAAGGTCATCGGCCCCTACCGCGTCCTGGACACACTGGGCAGTGGAGGCGCGGGGACGGTGTACCGCGCGCTCGACCGCCGCACCGGTGAGCCAGTGGCGCTGAAGCTGCTCTCCACCGGGCCCGCCCTCGATCCGCGCGCGGCGCGGCGACTGGCCCGCGAGTTCGAGACCCTGGCCGAGCTGTCGCACCCCAACGTCGTGAAGGTCTTCGACACCGGGGTCCACCACGGCTACCCATACCTCGCGATGGAGCTGGTAGAGGGGCTGACCCTCCGCAACTACCTCGAGCTGGATCTGAGTGACACGCCGGTCATCCGCCCCCCGCCGCGGAGGCGGGAGGAGCCCAGCGTTCCCTGGAGCGACACCGATACTGGAGACTGGGCCCCTCCAGCCTTCACCCTCAGCGCCTTCTCCGAGGAGCCGCCGAGCGACGAGGTGTCCTACTCCTCCGGGCCAGAGAGCGTGCGCGCGCTGGCAGACGCAGCCGACGAGCCCGACACCCAGGAGTCTCGCGACGTGAGCGTCGGTGAGGCGGTCGATGCCCCACCGGTGGAGAGCTCTGCGGCCGAACCCACGCCTCGGCCACCGGACCTCCTCGCCCTGAACCGTCCCGAGCGGACCGGGCGACTGAAGGACGCGATGACCCAGCTGGCCGGCGCCCTCAGCTACATCCATGGCCACGGGCTGGTGCACCGCGACCTCAAGCCGAGCAACGTGATGGTGGACGAGGACCGGCTGGTGCGCCTGATGGACTTCGGGCTCGCCAAGTTCCTCGCCGACGACGGCGCGGTCACCGCCGACGGACGGCTGGTGGGGACCTTCCGGTACATGGCGCCGGAGCAGATCCTCGGCGAGGGGCTCGACGCCCGCGCCGACCTCTACTCGCTGGGCGTCATCCTCTACGAGATGCTCACCGGGCGGACGCCGTTCGACGCCCGGACCCCGCACGAGCTCTGGCAGAAGGTGCTGGAGACCGAGGCCACGCCGCTGACCTCGATCAACCCCGGCGCGGACGCGGTGCTGGCGCGGATCGCGCACCGGCTCCTCCGCAAGGAACCTTCCGAACGGTTCCAGACCGCGGAGGAGGTGGCCGAGGCGCTCTCGGAGTGAGCGCCGATCGGCGGAGCCTCGAGGTGCCGGCGGACGCCGCCGGGATGCGGGTGGACGTCTGGCTCGCGGCAGCCCTGGCGTTGCCGCGGACGAAGGTGAAGGAGCTGCTCGAGCAAGGGGCGGTGCGCATCGGCGGGCGTCCGCCCCGGAAGGGCGATCGAACGGTGGCCGGCGCCCGGGTGGAGGTGACGCTCCCCTCCGACGATCCACGTCCCGTCCCGCAACCCGAGCTCCCGCTGCGCGTGCTCCACGTCGACGCCCAGCTGGTCGCGGTGGACAAGCCGGCGGGGTTGCCCAGTCATCCCCTCCAGCCGGGGGAGCGGGGCACGGTGGTGAACGCGCTCGTCGCCAGGTACCCCGAGTGCGCCAGCGCCTCGGCCGACCCCCGCGAGGGGGGCCTCGTGCACAGGCTGGACACGCTCACCTCGGGAGCGCTGCTCGCCGCGCGAGACCCCCGGACCTGGGCCGCGCTCCGGGACGCGTTCTCCGGGCGGCAGGTCGACAAGCGGTACCTGGCCGGGGTGACCGGCCCCGTGGCCGACGAGGGGGAGATCGACCTTCCGCTCCGGCACCGCGGAGACCATGTCGAGCCTGCGCTCTCCGGGGGCGGACGCGAGGCGCTGACCGACTTCCGGGTGCTCTCTCGCGCCGGGGACGCTGCGCTGCTGGAGGTGCGGATTCACACCGGCGTCCTCCATCAGATCCGGGCCCACCTCGCGGCGATCGGCGCTCCCGTGCTCGGGGACCTGGCCTACGGAGGCCGACCCCTGCCCGGCCTGAACCGCTTCGTCCTGCACGCCGCCCATCTCGAGTTCGTCCATCCCGCCACCGGGGCGCGGCTGGCCCTCTCCGCTCCCCTGCCGCCCGAGCTCACGGCGGTGCTCGAGGCCATCGGTCTCCGCGGCGTCGACTGATGGACAGCGGCGAGATGGCACGCCACGTGCGCCGCGCAACTCCACGCGCTCGGACGGCGCCCTTACCGTGAGGTCCCAGGAGGTCGGATGTGGACGAAGCGCGAAGGTTCGGGCGCTACATCCGCCAGCTCCGTGAGGATCGTGGACTCACCCAGAGCGAGCTGGCGGTTCGGGCAGGACTGGCCGTGGACAGTGTTCGACGCATCGAGCGAGGTCAGCTCAGCCCCTCGCTGAGGAGCCTGGCCAAGCTCGCCTCGGGCATGGAGATCTCCCTGCACTCGCTGTTCGGGGGATACGAGGCGCCTGGATCCTTCCTGGCGGACCGGATCTGCGACCTCCTCGCCGAGCGGCCGCTGGAGGACGTGGTCTCCGCCCACAGGGTGATCGTCGCGCTGCTCGGCTGAACCGAGCATCGGTCCCCCGCGGTAGGGTCCCTGCTCTGCATGCGGGCGATCCTCCACGTGGACATGGACGCGTTCTACGCGTCCGTCGAGCAGCGGGACCGGCCCGAGCTGCGCGGCCAGCCGGTCATCGTCGGCGGACATGCGCGCCGTGGGGTGGTCCTGGCCGCGAGCTACGAGGTGCGTCCCTTCGGCGTCCGGAGCGCCATTCCCATGGCCCGCGCCCTGAAGCTCGCCCCTGGAGCGGTGGTGGTGTCGCCACGCTTCGCGGCCTACTCCGAGGCCAGCGAGCAGGTGTTCTCCATCCTCGAGCGGTACACGCCGCTCATCGAGCCGCTCTCCCTCGACGAGGCCTTTCTCGACGTCACCGCGTCCCAGACGCTCTTCGGCTCGCCGGCGGAGATCGCGACGCGGCTGCGCCGGGAGATCGCCGCCGAGGTGCACCTCCCGGCGTCGGCGGGCATCGCCTGCAGCAAGTTCGTGGCGAAGATTGCCTCGGACCTGGCCAAGCCCGACGGACAGCGGGAGGTCCCGCCCGAGCAGACGCGGGAGTTCCTCGCCGTGCTCCCGGTGTCACGGCTCTGGGGCGTCGGTCCGAAGCTGGAAGAGCGCCTGCACCGGCTCGGCCTCCGCCTGGTCGGCGATCTCGCGAGCCGCGATCCGCAGTGGCTCACCGCGCGGCTCGGGGACCTCGGGGCCCACCTCGCGGCGCTCGCCCGCGGCGAGGACGACCGGCCGGTGATCCCGGACCGGAGCAGCAAGAGCATCGGCGCCGAGGACACCTTCGAGGAGGACGTCTCGGACCTCGAGGTGCTCAGGCCGCGCCTTCACGCCCAGGCGCTCCGGGTGGCTCGGCGGCTGCGGCGCGCCGGGCTGCGCACGCGGGTGGTGCAGCTGAAGCTGAAGCTCGACGACTTCACCCTCCAGACGCGCCGCTGCACCCTCGAGCGACCGACCGACGACGGGCAGGAGCTCTACCGCCACGCCCTGGCCCTGCTGGAGCGCGCGCCGCTGCAGCGGCCGGTGCGGCTCACCGGCGTCTCGGCACAGGATCTGGACGCGGTCGGGGAGGCGCAGCTCGGGCTGTTCGGTGAGGCACCCCGCCGCTCGGACGCGCTCAACCGTGCGCTCGACGCGATCGCCGAACGCTTCGGGCGCGGCGCGGTGGCGCCGGCCGACGTGCTCTCGCTCGAGGAGGGCGAGCCGCTCGACGAGCTTCGCGCCCGGGCGGGCGTTTCCCGGCTCGACCTGGCCAGCGAGCCGCCCGACCCGAAGCAGCCGGGGCGGTGACGCTCATCAGGCCGCGCGCGGACCCAGCTGGCCCTTGACCCCGAAGCGGGTGCGCAGCTCCTCCAGCCAGTCGTCCTCGTGGCGGTAGCGGTGCCGCACGGTGTGCGAGCCGCGGGTCTCCATCCGGTACCGCTCGGTCACCGTGCTCCGGCCCCAGGGGCGGGCGAGGGTGAAGACGGTGTGGTTGGTGAACGGCGAATCGCTGCTGGCCTGGTGCCAGTGAAACATCCCCGCGAACTCGGACCACGCTCGCGGCCGCAGCGACACCCGGTACAGCGGACGCCAGTGGCCAGGCACGGTGGAGTGATCCAGCTGGAGCTCGCCTCCCTCGGGCGAGAGGCGGTATGCGCCGCTCACGTCGCTGCGGTCCGCGGAGGGAAGCGGTAGCGGCGCCCGGAACGAGTCGCCATACCCGACATCGGCCAGGTAATCGCCGCCGTCGATCCGGACGTGCAACGCCAGATGGTCGTACTCGGGGCCCCAGCTCCGGGTGGGCTTGCGCCACACCTTGCCCGAGAGCAACGCCACGTCGAACCCCAGGCGCTCGAGCGCCCAGCCGAAGAGCCCGTTGAGCTCGTAACAGTAGCCCCCGCGCCTGCGGAGGACGACCTTCTCCCAGGCACTTGGAAGGTCGAACGGGATGGGGACCTTCCAGTGGATGTCGAGGTTCTCGAACGCCACCGTGGTGAGGCAACGTCGTTGCAGGCGCCGGAGGAAGGGAAGCGAGGGGCGCTCGCGCTTCACGGCCAGCAGCTCGAGGAACGCGCCGAGCTCCGCCTCACCCAGCGCGCTCGGAACCGCTACCGGCGACGACCGGGACGGACCGAAGGGGGCTTCGAGGAAGGAGGGGTTCAGCACGGAAAACGCTCCAATTGGCGCGGAACGGGTCGCGGCGCAACTTCAAGACGTTGACTCGGAGCGTCAGCCCCCGGTTCCTTCCCCGGAAGGCGGACCGGGGCGCGGCCCCTTCCTGCGACGACGGCGGCGGCGCCGGCCCCCGTCCGGGGTCGGGCCCTGGGCGGGTGGGGTCGGCGCTCCGCCCGATCTCCAGGCCTCGAGCGCCTCGCGGTGCTCGCCGGTGGCCTCGACCGAGAGCTCGAAGACGGTGAGCGCCTCCTGGAAGAGCGGGTGCCTCCGGAAGCTCGCCAGCCCACCGCGGCGCCGGCGCTGCCCGGAGAGCGTGGCCTGCGCGAGGAGGATCATCCGGCAGCGCTCGGCGATGCGCCGGGGGAGCCGCGCGGTGCGCACCAGCTCCTGAAGGAGGTCCTCGATGGCCGGCGGGACCGACGCTCCGGCCTCCTCGCCGTCGGCGCCTCGCGGCCCGCCACCGTCCTCGGCGGCCGCCGGCTCAGGAGGCGTCGGGGCCGGCGGCGGAGAGCGCAGGAGCGGCAGGAGGAGCGTGGCGAGCAGCACCGAATCCTCGAGGACCGCTCCGGATCGCACCCGGACATCCAGCCGCTCGGCGTGCGCGCGCAGGAGCGCCGAGCCCTGCGGGCCGCGCTCCTTGAGCCATGCGTCCATGGGCGGAAGCAGGAACTTCAGGGCGTCGAGCGCCGCGAGCAGGTGGAGCCCACCTGCGCTCACCCCGCCGCGGAGGATTCGGAAGGTGTCTTCCAGCAGCCGTGGCGGAGCGCAGCGGGGGATGTCCTCGACCGCGCCCTCCATCGCAGCGTAGGTCCGCGACTCGATGTCGAAGTCCAGGCGGCAGGCGAAGCGGACCGCGCGGAGGATGCGGACCGGATCCTCGCGCATGCGGATCTCGGGGTCGCCGATCGTGCGAACCTCCCGCAGCCGCATGTCGCGGAGCCCACCCACGAAGTCGATCACCCGGCCTTGCGCCACGTCGTAGAACAGGCCGTTGATGGTGAAGTCACGACGGCGCGCGTCCTGCTCGGCGGTGCCGAAGACGTTGTCGTCGCTGATCAGGAGGTCGTCCTTCTCCTCGCCCTCGCCGTTCTCGGTCGTATCCTCGAGCTCGCTGGGGTTGGCCCGGAAGGTGGAGACCTCCACGATCTTCCCGCCCTTGAAGTACACGTGCGCCAGCCGGAACCGCCGCCCGATGAGCCGGCAGTTGCGAAAGATGCCCCGCACCTCGCTCGGAACCGCGCTGGTCGCGACGTCGAAGTCCTTGGGCGTCCTCCCCGCCAGGAGATCCCGGACGCAGCCTCCGACCAGGTACGCCTGGTGCCCATACTGGAGCAGCCGGTTCACGACCTTGAGCGCGTCCGGGTCCAGCTTGTCCGGGTCGATCTCCGGTGCGTGATCTCTCGGAACGGGGACCGTCGGATCGAGGTGGTCGGCGTCGCTCTCCCACAGCACCGGCGGGACGGGCTCGGGCTCCTTCTCGTCGTGCGGCGGCGGAGGCTCGGGCACCGGGCCCGCGAGCGGATCCGCCCCGTCCTCGTCGTCGAGCTCCTCGTCGTCCTCCGCCCCCGCCTCCAGCGACTCGCCCTCGAGCGCCGACTCCAGCTCCGGGTCCCCGGAGTCGTCGGGCAGCGTGTCGTCAGTGCGTGCGGCAGGGGTGGGAGGCTGGGGCGCGGTGGGATCGTCCGTCATCAGCAATTGACGCCCCGGTCGGAGCGGGCTTTGAAGGCAGGCGTCTATACCATGCGAACGCTCCTGACGGGCGCCACTGGGCTCATCGGAGCCAACCTCGTCCGCACCCTCCTCCGGGCGGGGGACCGTCCGCGCGTGCTGCTCACGCCCGGTTCCGACGCTCGATCCCTCGGCGGCCTGGACGTGGAGCGAGTGTCGGGCGACGTGCGCGACGCGCATTCATTGGCCAAGGCGATGGCCGGAATCCAGCGGGTGTTCCACGCGGCGGGCCACGTGCGCTTCGACGACGCGGGGCGTCTCCTCCTCTGGACCATCAACGTCGAGGGCACCCGGCAGGTGCTGCAGGCCGCGCGGAGCGCCGGCGTGCGGCGGCTGGTGCACGTTTCCTCCAGCGTCGCGATCGGCCACGGGACGCTGGACCGGCCAGCGACCGAGGAGGGCCCCCCTCCGGAGCGCAGCACGCCCTACGCCGAGAGCAAGCGCGCCGGCGAGGAGCTGGCCCTCGGCGACTGGGGCGAGCTCCAAGTCGTCGTCTGCAACCCCACCTTCGTCGTCGGGCCGTACGGGACCGGCGCGAGCAGCGCCGAGGTGGTGCGCCTGGTTGCCTCCGGCGTGGTGAAGGCCTACCCGCCAGGCGGCGCGAACTTCGTCAACGCCGATGACGTTGCCGACGGGCTCGTCCTGGCCATGCGCGCCGGGCGACCACGGACCCGCTACATCCTCGGAGGAGAGAACCTGACCCACCGCGAGTTCCTCGCCGAGGTGGCCGAGGAGTGCGGACAGAGGCCGCCCCTCGTCCCGCTTCCGGGCTGGGCTGCCCGGGCGCTGGGGCGGACGGGGGACGTGCTGGGCGCCCTCTCCTCGGCGCGGCTGGGCTGGGTGAACACGCCCTTCCTTCGTCAGCTGTTCGAGCCGACCTACGTGAGCTCGGCGCTGGCCCAGCGCACCCTGGGCTATCGACCCCGTCCGGTGCGCCACGGCATCCGCGACGCGCTCCGCTGGTACCAGGAGCAGGGACTGCTGCCGCGCGACCGTCCGCTCACGCCGCGCGGCGTGCTGGTCAGAAGCTGATCGGCCGCCGCACGACGTCGATCGTCGAGGTCGTTCCGTCGGCGCGGCGCACCTCGAGCCGGACCACCGTCCCCTCCTCTCCCCGGAGACGGGAGATGGCCTCGGTGAAGCCGAGCTCGGCAATCGTCTGGCCGTCGACGCGGAGAACGACGTCGCCCGGGTGGAGCCCTGCCGCCGCGGCGCCTCCGGAGGCCACGAGGTTCCCGAGCACCAGCCCGTCCTCGTTGCGGTTCACCACGGCCCCGATGCCCACCAGGTCGGTGGCTGGCGCCTGATCCGTCGCCACCGGCCGCAGGAGGACCTCGACCTCGTTCCTGCCGCGGGGAAGAGTGACGATGCGGCGGTTGTAGCGATCGGCCTCCACCGCGACGCTCACCGGCGTCTCGGAGAGACCTTCCAGCTCGAACCGACCGTCCGGTCCGGTGAAGCTCCCGGTGCGGACCAGGACCGAGTCCTCGGCCGGTGACGCCTCGACCGCGACGTGCGCGCCCGCGACGGGTTGCCGGGTATTCGCATCGCGCACGACGCCGACCAGCTTGCGTCCGGAGCGCAGACGGAGATCGCGCTCCACGCGGCCACCGGGGGTGTTCGGGAGATCCACCCGGACCCGCTCCGACGGGCCGCTGTCGGCGGCCAGGGCTTGCAGCTCCCAACCACCAGCGCCCAGTCCGCGGATCTCGAACCGCCCCTCGGGATCGACGATGGACAGGGTGCGCGAAGGCTCGAGCCTTCGCAGGCGGTCCAGCTGCAGCGCGAACGCCGTCGCCGGGCGACCGTCGGCGTGCAGGACGCGCCCGGCGAGCACGCCTCCGGGCCGGACGGTGATGGTCACCTCGGTGTCGCTCCCCTCGATGGAGACCCGGTCCGAGACGAGGTCTCCGGCCGTGGCTTGCACCCAGCCCGCCTGCAGCGGCACCTCCTCGAAGCGGAACCGCCCCTGCGCGTCGGTCGTCACCGGAGCCGGGAGGATCGCCCCCGGGCCGCGTCCTCTCCTCCGTCCGGCGCCCAGGGTCACCACCGCATCGGGGACCGGAACGCCGCTCGCCTCCTCCACGCGCCCGGTCACCGCTCTCTCCTGAAGCCCCTCGCCGGGCAGGGCCGCGAGCTTGAGGGTGACCGAGCGGGTCCGGCCGCTTCCGCGGAGCGGCTCGGCGGCCGGAGAGAAGCCCGGCGCACGCGCCACCACCACTGCCTCCGGCGGCGAGGTGCCGGAGAAGGAGCCCTGCGCGTCGGTGGTCCACGTCCGCTCCGGGCTGAGCAACCCCGGCTGGGCCCCGGGCACCCGGAGCGCGACGGTGGCCCCGGCGATGGGGGCGCCACCGTCGGCCGCCTCGACCCGACCGCTGAGCCGCACCTCGGGGTCGAGCGAGAGGACCAGCTCGGGTGTGCCCGGGGGCGGAGGCGCGAGGAGGCGGATGGGGCTCTGTCCCCAGGCGGGGCCGAAGGGGACGTACCCCTCGGCGAGCACCGCCGCGAGCTGGTGGGGGCCCGGGCGCGAGGGCACGAGCCGGAAGCGCCCATCCGCCCCGGAACGCACCGAGGTGGCTCCCTCCGGTGCGAGGAAGGTCACCTCGCCTCCGGCGATCGGGCGGCCGTCCTCCGCCGAGACGAGGCGTCCGGTGAACGGCGGGAGCGCGGGGGCAGGCTCGGCGCGGGGCGGGACGTCGGGGGAAGGCGAGGCCTGCGGGGAGCTCCGGGGCGTCGGAGCCGCGGACCCGGCTCCCGATGGGCCGGCTGCGACGGGGCCCCGAGCGTCGGCCTCATCGGTCGGAGGGCCGTCGCGCCGGACGAGGAACAGCACCGCGGCGAGGAGCACGGCGAGGACGACGACCCAGGGCCAGCGACGACGACGGGGCGAGGAGGGGACGACCATGGAGATGCGGCTCCAGCGTGCCCGGGCCGGCGCCCGGGCTCAAGCCGGGGTCAGGGACGCTTCCGCGCGCGGTGGGTCCTGGGGCGGGCGTCGTCGAGGACGCTGAGGTAGTCAATCGAGCGCGGCTCGGGGGGCGGCGGCGGTGCCCCGAGCGCGGCCACCCGCCGGGTGAACGCCTTCACGATGTCCGGCAGCGGCCGGAAGGCCTGGAGGACGGCATCTGGGCTCTGGAGCGCCCCCTCGAGCGCCTGGAGCAGCGGCGCCGCGACCGCCTGGATGGGCAGCCCGCGCCGGACCAGGTCCTGGAACGAGTTGCTGAGAGTGAGGAGGTTGTGCCCGGCGGTCTGGACCATCTCCACCGCCACCCGGGCCACCTGCGCGGCGTTGAGCTCCCCGTCGGCGAGCAGCACCAGGGCGGCCTGGAAGTAGTTGAAGATCGGCACGACCCGCGGGCCGTAGCGGGCGAAGTAGGCCGGCGGTGTGAGCCGATCGAGGTGGATGAAGATGCGCCGCACCGGATCGGCCCGGGGGACGGCGCGCCAGGCGGTGAAGATGCGGTCCCGGTCGTCGGGATAGACCTGCGCGGCCTCCAGGACCTGACCGAGCACCGTCTCGTCGACGCGGCCGGAGATGAGGTCGGCGTAGAGCGAGTAGATGAACGCGTCGGCCTCGGCGTCGTCGCCGAAGAGCACCTCCTCGGCCTCGACCGGCGCCTGGATCCGGCTCTCGAGGAGGACCGGGAGCTTGTAGCCAACCTGCCCCCGGAGCGCGCGGAAGCGCCCCCGCAGGAGGTTCCGCACGTTGTCCTTGAGCACCAGCTCGTCCCACTCCACGCCGTCGAGCTTGAGCTTGGCCTCGAGCACGGTGCGCATCTGGGTCGGGCTGCCGGAGATGATGCACAGGCGGGTGTCTCCCTGCGCCCGCAGCTCACGGATGAGCGCCGCGGCGCCGGGCACGGCCTGCTTCTCGGTCGCCTTCTGCAGCGCGGTGCGGACCAGCTGGGCGAAGGTGTCGAACTCCGTCTGGAGGTAGGTCTTGTCCAGATCCCAGCGGTAGATCCGACGGGGCGGCCGCGGGTCGATGCGGTCCGGGAGTGCCATCGGTCAGGTGTTAACGGGCGACAGCCCCTCTCGGATCACCTGCGCGAGGTCGGAGCTGACGGCCTTGGCGGCCACCTTGCCGGCGTTGGCGATGGCCCGCGCCTTGGAGCGGCCGTGGGCCTTGATGAACAGCCGATCGAAGCCGAGCACCGGGGCGCCACCGTACTGCTGCCAGTCGGTCACGTCCTTCAGCTGCTTGAGCCCGTTGCTGAGCATGGCCAGTCCGACCTTCCACCGGAGGGCCGAGTGATACGCGTAGTTCGCCAGCTCGACCACGGTCTCCGCGATACCCTCCAGCATCTTCAGACAGACGTTCCCCACGTATCCGTCGCAGCAGATGACATCCGCCGTTCCCTTGGGGATATCCACGCCCTCGACGTTTCCGACGAAGCGGATGCCCGGGTGGCGCGCCAGCCTGGCATGCGCCTCGACCACCCGGGGCGGCCCCTTGGTGGCCTCGGTGCCGTTGGAGAGCAGGGCCACCGAGGGGTGCGGGTTCTTGCTGATGATCCGAGCGTAGGCCGAGCCCATCACGGCGAAGGTGACCAGGTCTTCGGCAGTGGCGTCCACCGTGGCCCCGACGTCGAGGATGAGGCTGAACGGGTCCTGCTTGGTTCCGTGCCAGGTGCGCGTCGGGTAGACGCTGGCCAGGGCGGCGCGCCGCACGCCAGGGATGAGCTGGAAGTTCCGGGCGCAGGCCAGGACGCCGGCCCCGGTGTTCCCCGCGCTGACCACCGCGTCCGCCTCGCCTTCGGCCACCAGCCGCGTGGCGACCAGGACCGAGGCGTTGGGCGTGCGGCCGAGGGCCTCGGAGGGCTTCTCGTGCATCCCGACGAACTCCGGGGCGTGGTGCACGCTGATGCGCTCGCCGTTGTGGCGGGTCTCGGAGAGGACCTGGTCGATCTGCTGGCCGTCGCCAACCAGCAGCGCATGGACGTGGGGCGCCTCGAGGGAAAGGGCCGCCGCCCCCCGGACCACCTCGGCTGGCCCATGGTCGCTTCCCATGACGTCGAAGGCGATGGTGGTGTCGCGGGGAGGCATCGGATCCGAACCGGACATCCTAGTGGAGTCCGGGGCCCCGGACCGAGCCCGATCCTCAGGGGCCTGGATTCGACGCTCCAGGGGCGGGCGAGCGCGCCCACCCGGAGATTCACTTCGGTGCGGCCGGCGTGCTCGCGTCGGAGACGTTCTGGTTCGCCGTCTTCCGCTCGATGCAGCCCTTGGTGAGCGTGTACGAGTACGTGCCCAGCTCGTCGCGCCAGAACTCGCCCTGGAAGGGCCAGTAGAGCTGGTCGTCGTTGACCGCCACCGAGTACCGGTACTTCTTGATGATCGCCCGGCGTCCACCGGCCTGGAGCTGCTCCTCCAGGAACTCCTTCTCCTTGGTGGTGGTCTCGAACTTGATGCGCTCGCCGTTGCCCAGGAGCGTCCGGAGCTCGTTCTGCTCCTGCTCCAGCTTCGCCTTGGCCATCAGGCCGGCCTTCTGGATGAGCGCCGTCCGCTGCTTCTTGAGCAGGTCCTGGAGGTGCTTCGCCAGATCGGTGTTGTTGAGGCTGGGGTGGCTCCGCTCCGAGTCAAGCTCGTTCTCGAGCTCGATGATCGAGTCGTTGGTGTTCTTGAGGTCCTTGTCGCTCAGCGCCAGCTTGAGGACGCGCTCGAGGATGACGTCGGGGCTCTGGCCGGCCTTCTTCGCCGTCCGGTTCTTCTTCTGGATGTCGGCGAGGACCGCGTAGTAGTCCGCCGCCTCCATGTTCTTCCGGGTCAGGTTGTCCAGCGCGTCGTAGACCGGCTTGTACCGCCGCTCGAACTCCCGAATGATCGCCGTCGACTCGGCGTAGCGGCAGTTCTCGTAATAGATGACCGCCTTGAGGATCAGCGCCTCGGGGAAGTATTCGTCACGGAAGAACGGGCTGGAGAGCGTGATGAGGTTTCCCAGCGCCTGCTCGTACTGGCCGATGCGGTAGTTGGCCCAGGCACCCTCGAAGAGCGCCTCGAGCCACTGCGGCTTCCCCCGCTCGATCTTCCCGTAATAGTAGAGGGCGTACCGGTTCTGGCGAGCGCCGTAGTGGATGCGCGCCAGCTGCATGAAGGCGAGGTCGCGCGTCGAGTCCGCCACCTTGGCCTCGGCCGCCGTCCGCTCGCCGGAGGGCCGGGTGACCCGGACCACTTCCTTCATCGCCTCCAGAGCCTGGGGCATGTTGCCGTCACGGAACCAGGTGAGCCCTTCCAGGTACTTGGCCTGGCCGTAAAAGCGAGAGCTCTTGGGAATGGTGAGGGTGAGCTTCCGGGCGTCGTCGAAGCTCTTCGCTGCCTCGGCCTTCTGCTCGACCGTGTCCAGCGCCCGTCCGCGGACGAAGTGGTAGCGGGCCAGCAGGTAGTGGAACTCGTCCTGGTAGCGCTCCGGCCACTCGGCGTTGGCGTAGCGCGCCACCTCGTCGAGGATGACCGACTCGTTCACCGTCTTGTGGCTGATGAAGAACAGCCATTCCAGCGACTTGCTGAAGAACCTGGTGTCCTTCCCCCGGGCGAGGATCTGGCTGAACTCACCCAGGGCCGCGTGGTACTGGCCCATGCGGTAGAGCGTCTTCCCCAGCAGGTACTGCGACTCGAGCTGGAGCGGCGCCATCTTCGGGTCGTTCATCAGCTCCCAGGCGGCGAGCGCCGCCTTGTCGTACTCGCCTCGATTGAAGGAGGCGTTGGCCGCCTCGAGGCGCTGCCGGTCCGCCGTCCGGCCCGTGACGTCGAGCGCCTCGAAGGTGGTGGTGGGCGCCGTCCCCTTCTTCGAAGGCGGAGGCGGCGGCATCGGCATCTGTTGATTCGCCGTGGCCGGAGGGGGCGAGGACAGGTCGAGCCCCATGCTCTGCTGCGCCTTCGCCGGCGTGGCCGCCGGTGCGGTGGTGGCAGGCGCCGTGGCGCTGGCCGGTGCGACCGAGGGCGCGGTCGAGGCGGGCGCAGTCGTGCTGGCGGGCGCCGGCGTGCTGCTCTTCGACGCGGTGGACTTGGAGCTGCTGCTCGACTTCGAGCTGCTGCTGGTCTTCTTTGCCTTCTTCTTCGGCTGCTGCGGCGAGTCCAGGCCCTGGAAGGTCTGGCCCCACGTGCTGCCCGCGATCAGCAGCGGGAGAGTCAGGACGAAGGGACGGAGCGAGCGGAACATATCGGCGTGCTCTCCCTAGCCCTCGGAGAAGCTGTTGGGGAAGAAGAACGACAGCCCGACGTCGAAGAAGAGCTGGTTCCTTACCTGATATCCGGCGCCGGTGGTCTCGGTCGCGCCCTGCGTCTTCTCCCGGTAGATGACGTCGCGCAGCTCGAACCGCAGCGCCATCCAGCGGTTGAAGACGAACCGCATCCCCAGGCCCGCCTCGCCACCCACCGCCCAGGCCGACTCGCTGCCCGCGACGTTGCCGTCCTTCGGCGCCTTGTACTGGATCGCCGTCGGGCCGGCGATCAGGTAGAGGTTGAAGTGGGCGAATCCCTCGGCGAGCAGGGAGATCTTTCCGTAGAGCGGCGCCCACTCGAAGTCGAGCGCGCTGATCAGCTTGATCTGTCCGGGGCCCTTGCCGTCCAGCTGCTCCTTGCTGGGGCTGAAGCAGGCCTCCGTCGGCGAGGGACAGACCTGCGCCGAGCCGCTGACCGAGGTGAAGGCGTAGCCGCCGCGGAGCGCGAGTCCGATGGTCTCGGTGAAGTGGTAGGTGATGGTGGCCCCAGCCACGTACTTGGTCCAGAACGCGTCGCGGAAGCTGAGGCTGAAGGTGGGCGCGATCTCGAGGCGCCGTGCCATCGAGAAGCTGTAGCCGGTGACCGGCGGGATCCGGTCCTTGAGTGGGCCGATGTCCCGGTCCACGGCCGCGGTATCGCCGGCCTCGGCGGTGGGGGCGAGGTCCTGTGCCGCGGCGAGCTGACCGAGCACGAGCGCCACGAGGATCACGAGGCGGGCGTTCACTCGGACTCCCTCCCGGTGCTGCGGAACGGGATGAACAGGGAGACGCCGGCGTTCAGCGCGAGGATGTTCTGAATGGCTCCCTTGTTGGTGCCCGCCGGCTGATCCACGTAGGCGGTGTTGATCAGCGCGAGGTTCACGGCCAGCCAGTCCGTCGTCATGAAGCGCAGGCCGATCCCGAACTCGCCGGCGATGTGCGGCCCGCGCGTCGGGCCGCTGGGATTGTTGGCATCGAGCGGAGTGGACGAGGTGTCGCTCCACAGCGCGCCCAGGCCGGCGATGATGAAGCCATCGAAGTGGATGATGCTGTTGAAGATGGTGGCCTTGCCGTAGATGGGGCTCCACTCCACCGCGCCCAGCACCGACCACTTGGGCACCGAGTAGAAGATCCGGCTCTGGAAGTTGGCCTTCGCCAGGCGCACGTCATCGGTGGGGAGCAGGTCGTAGACCGACGCGTGAACCGCCACCGCCAGATTGTCGGAGAGGAAGAACGAGCCGCGAAGCGCGCCGCCCCACTTCGAATAATAAGGATCGTTGATCGACACGAAGATGGTGGGCAGCAGCTCGAAGCGGTGGGTCTTGAGGAAGACCTTTCGCTGGATGCTCTTCACCCGGTCGTCTTCGACGAGTGACTGCTCGTCGAGCACCGGCGCGTCCTTCACCTTGTCGCTGGGAAGGCCCACGGTGGAGGGAGCGGGCTTCTTCCCATCCTCCGTGAGATCGAGTCCGAGCCCCTCGGTGGTGGGCTCGGGCGGTTTCTCCTGTGCGCCGGGCGCGGGCGCAGGTGCCGGCTGAGCCGGGGGTTGCGGTGTGGCCTGCGCGCGTGCAGCGGGCGCGGACAGCAGAAGCAGCAGGCACGTGACCGCTGCCAGTGGTCGCGTCAAGGTGATGAATCTCCGTCCGGGACTACGGTGCGGTCGTGCTCGCATCCGTCAATGGCAACGCTGAGCGCGAACTCTACCATCGTTCCGCTCTCGCGGAAGTGAGTGCTGCCGCGCCAAAGGTGGGACTTTCGTAGACACAGGCGCCACACATCGCGCGACGTCTGAAGCTGACCTCGTGAACCGTTGTGCTACCGTGCGAGGGCGAATGGTTGCATTCCTCCGCGTGCGCTCGTTCCTGGTCGTCGCCGCAGTTTCCCTCTCGATGATGGCGTGCAAGGCCGACACCGACCTCGGCAAGCCTGGATGCCACCTCTTGAAGGCGCTTCCCGATGGTGGTGGGACAAATGTGATCGTCGCCGAGCTCGCTGCGGGGAAGGACTTCCTCAGCTTCGGCTCGGTGGAGTGCGAGGATCTGATCTGCGTGCTCGATCAGGACGGGGTGGCCAAGGTGCTCGCGCAGGCGACCTCCAACCCCGCGGTGCTCGGCGATCCCGCCATCGGTTACTGCAGCCACGCGTGCGCACAGGGCAACACCACCGGCTGCACGCCACAGTTCCAGGATCTCCAGAACGATCCTTCGAAGATCATGGGCTGCCGCGCGCTGGTGCTGGACGACGCCACCATCGCCGAGATCTGCAAGGACCCGGTGAAGTGCCAGGAGTACTTCAACAACAGCCGCTCGGCATTTTTCTGCGCCCGCGGCGGCGACGGCGGCACCGGGATCTAAGGATTCTCCGGCTTCAGGGCTGTCCTGGACGGTTCTTCAGCCCGCCCTCCAGCTCGATGGTCGAGCCGGCCCGAACGCCGTTGCGCGACGTCCAGCCACCCGGGACCTCGAGCACGTAGAGCGACGGCTTCCCCACCGTCCTCGAGGTGAGGCTGCGCGGCTCGGCCCACTGCACCACGCCGACCACCTTGAGCTTCTGGTCGATGAACACCAGGTCGAGCGGAATGAGGGTGTTCCGCATCCAGAAGCTCTGCACCACCTCGGAAGGGAAGATGAACAGCATGCCCGTGCCATCGGGAAGGTCGTTGCGCCACATCAGGCCCCGCGTGCGGAGCGGCGTGGTGTCGGCGATCTCCACCGTGAGCCGGTGCGCGCCCCCGAAGGCGTCGCGAACCACCAGCGCCCCACGGTCGGGGAGCGGGCCGTCGTACTTCTCCGTGGTGGGATCGACGTAGGTCGCGCGCGGGGCCGGACGATCAGCACCCGCGGGGACCGAGGCCAGGAGTGCTGCGACCATCAGTGCCTTCAACCCCCACCCGCCTTGTTCAGGAGCCGCAGCGTCAGCTCCCGTCCGAGGCTCTCGCTCATCAGGCGCTCCACGACGTCCTCGAAGGAGAAGCGCTGGCTGTCATCGGCGTACACGAAGCGAATGCCCATGCCCGCATCGTCGCCCTCGGCGTTGCTCCACGCCACCTCTCCCAGAAGCTCGAAGGGGTCGTCCCGACCGGGAATGGACAGCTTGAACAGGAAGCGCGTCCCGATCGGCAGCGGCTTCCTGGTCTTGATGAAGGTGCCGCCCTTGCTGATGTTGCGTGTGTAGTCGGCGAAGAAGCTGTTGAGCTTCTTGTAGTCGACCTTGAGCTCGATAGGCGCCCGCGGGTGGGTGCGCCCGTCCGTCTTTGGTTCCGTCACGGGAGGCGAGACGAGTATACGGACATCCGATGCCGCCCGTCGTGCGCTCGGCCTGGGAGCTGCTCCGACGACCCGCGGGGTGGGTCCCGGCGGCCTTGGTGGGGCTCGGCGGCGGGGCGCTGGTCCTCCTCCCTCTGTTCCAGACACCGGGGCTGGAGCTGGGGCTCGCGGTCGCCACGCTCTGCACCCTGTTCGGGGGATGGACCGGAGCGGGCGCAGCGGTGGAGCTGCGCAAGGTGCCGCGCCCCAGCGTTCCGCGCCTCCCCGCCCCGGGACCGGGCACCGCTGCGGCAGCGGCGGTCGGTGGGGCGACGCTCGTCCTCTGGGCTGCCGCGGCCGTCCCCTTCCTCGCCGCGGTGCTCCGGACCGCGCTCACCACGGCGTGCAACCCGTTCGCTCAGGCCGCCTTCTTTCCGTTGCTGGTGTTGCCGGCGGGATTCCTCGCTGCCGCGGCGGGGGTGTTCTGCCGCACCGCGTTCGGCGTGCGCGGTCGAGCGATTGCCCTGTACGTCCTGCTGCTCCTGGCCTCGGTGGCCTGGACGGTATGGCCGCTGGTGCTCGGGCCGCAGGTGTTTGCCTTCAACTTCTTCGTCGGGATGTTCCCCGGCCCGCTCTACGACGAGGCGCTCCGGATCCCCGCCTCGCTCCTCTGGTTCCGCCTGGAGACGGTGCTCTGGGCGGTGGCGCTCGGAACCTGCGCCGCGGCGATCTTCCCCGCACCTGGTCCGGCGCATCCGCGCCAGCGCGCGCGGGTGCTCGCCACCCTGACGGTGCTCGGCCTGGGCATCGCCGCGCTGGAGATGAGCGCCGTCTCCCTCGGGTTCCGCACCACCGACGCCGCGGTGCGCTCGGCGCTGGGCGGACGGACCGAGACCGAGCACGCGGAGATCCTCTTTCCTCGCGAGAAGCCGCCCGAGGAGGTCGAGCGGCTCCGACGCGACGTGGAGTTCCGCCTCGAGCAGCTCTCCGGCTTCTTCGGCGCGCCGCCGCCCGCGGTGCGGGTGGTGGTCTTTCGCTCGCCCGAGGAGAAGCAGCGCTGGGTGGGTGCGGGCGCGACCCAGTTCGCGAAGCCGTGGCTCGGGAGCGTGTACTTGAACGACGCACCCTTCCCCCACCCCACGCTCAAGCACGAGCTGGCGCACGTCGCGGCGGGCGCGTTCGGGAGCGGGCCGTTCCGTGTCACCTCGCGCTTCTGGGTGCCGGTGATGGGCGTGGTCGAAGGAGTGGCGGTCGCCGCGGACGATCCGGGCGGCGAGCTGACGCTCCACGGCTGGGCGGCCGGGATGCGTCGCCAGGGGCTCATGCCGGATCTGCGCGACCTCGTCGGTCCCGCTGGGTTCTGGACCGCTGCCCCCGCCCGCGCGTACATCGCCGCCGGCAGCTTCCTGCGCTTCCTGCGGGACACGCACGGGACGGAGCGTCTCCAGCGGCTGCTGGCGCACGCCGACTTCGCCGGCGTTTACGGCCAGAGCCTCGACACCCTGGTCGTGGAGTGGGAGCGGATGCTCGAGGCGTTCCCCCTCGACGAGAGCGCGGTCAACCGGGCCTTTGCCCGTTTCCGCCAGCAGAGCCTCTTCCGCAGGCCCTGCGCCCGGGAGGTGGCGGCGCTCGCCGAGGAGGCGCGGACGCTCTCCACCACCGATCCCTCCCGGGCCTTGCAGCTCCTCCGCTCCTGCGCGCGGCTCCAGCCGGCCGAGCCGGACTTCCTCCTCTCCGAGGTCACGCTCCTCCGACGGATGAGCCGACCCGCCGAGGCTGCAGAGGTGCTCCAGCGCGCCGAGGGGCTGGTGTCGGGCCGGCCGTCGCTCGAGGCCCAGGTGGCGCTGGCCCGGGCCGGTCTGGCCTGGGACGGAGGAGACCTCCAGGCTGCCGGCGCAGCACTCCAGCAGGCAGCGTCGCTGCGGCCCGGGCGCGACCTCGAGCGAGAGGCGGAGGTGAAGCTCGCCGCGCTGGCGGACCCACGCATCCGCCCCGCGCTCCACGCCTTCTTCGACGCAGACAGTGAGGAGCTGCGCCTGTGGGCGCTGGAGCGGGCGCGGAAGGCGTCGCCGGACGACGGCGTCGTCAACTATCTCCTCGGCCGGCGTCTTCTCGCGGTGGGGCTCCCTGTCGAGGCGGCCGAGGCGCTCGGCCGCGCGCTCTCAGCCACGCTGCCCGAGCAGGTCAACCGCGAGGCCTGGCGCCTGATCGTCTCCGCACACTTTCGGGCCGGTGACTGCGCCGCGGTGCGCTCGGACCTCGGTCGGATGCCGGATCTGTCCGACGCCGTGCGGGCCGAGGTGACAGAATGGCAAGCGCGCTGCGCTTTCGACGAGCGTGCGTTCAACGGTCCCCTGGTGCCGCGCGGCCCTTTCCGCTAAGCCGCACCGCCGCGATGCGCTTTGAAAAGCGGCAATTCCTGGACGGGACCATCGAGGAGGTGGAGCGGGCGATGCTCGATCCCCGCTACCTGGACTACCTCTTGCAGCACCATGGTGTCCTCCTGGAGGTCCAGGCACTGGAGCGTAAAGAGGACGGTCCACTGGTGCGTCGGCGCGTCCGCTACCGGCCGCGCCCGGTCATTCCCTCCGTGGGGCCGAAGCAGGTTCCGCCGGAGTGGTTCGCCTTCATCGAGCAGTCCACCTACGATCGCAATCGCAAGGAGATGACCTTCAGCAACGTGCCGACCAGCCAGTCCATCTCGAGGATGCTGGTGAACACCGGGACGCTGCGCCTCCGCGCCTCCGGGGGACGCACGGAGCGGACGATGGAGGGGGAGATCAAGCTGCTCCTCCCGTTCCTCCTCAAACCGCTGGCGATGATCGGCGAGCGGCTGATCCAGTCCGAGGGTCTGAAGATCCTCGACGCCGAGGCCCCGGTGCTCAACCGGTACATCACGGAGCTGCGGGCGGGGCGGGCGTGAGGCGAGCGCTCACCCTGCTGTCTCTCATGGCGCTCGCCGTGGCGTGTGGGCCCAAGCGCATCCCCGGGACCGACCTCGAAGACACCGGCGACACCCGCGCGATCATCGAGACCATCGCCCGCTACAACTCGTCGCTCGAGCAGCGCGATGCGAACGGCATCCTGGCGCTGGTGGACCCCTCCTTCAAGGACAACTCCGGCACCCTCTCGCCGGACGACGACATCGACATCCAGAAGCTCCGCACCGTGCTGCCCGGGCGACTGGCGAAGCTCCAGGACGTTGCGGTGCGGATCGAGATCAAGACCGTCGACGTGAAGGGGGACCGGGCCAGCGTGGTCTACACCTGGGTCTCTCAGTTCAAGTTCGCTGGGAAGAGCATGACCGAGTCGGACATCAAGCGCATGGAGCTCAAGCGCGGGCCCGACGGCTGGAAGATTCTCAGCGGCATCTAGCAAGCAGGCTCAGCGCAACGCCTCGACGTTCGCGCGGACCACGCGCCACGTCCCCTGCTCGTCGGCGAAGGTGGCCCGGACGGCCCGCTGACCGAGATCCATCCCACCCGCGGTCCGTCCGAGGAGGAGCCGCCCGGTGAAGAGGACCTCGCCCGGTCCGAGGGACTCCGCGCGGGCTTCCAGCATGCGCGCCTCGACCATGCCCCCCCGGAGCAGCTCGCCCAGCAGGTAGGCCCGCAGCTCGGGCTTTCCGCCGAGCTCCGGCGACTGGAACCCCTCGGAGACGTGGGACAGCACCCCGGCCACGTCCTTGTCGCGGGCGGCACGGGTCATCGCGTCCACCGCCGCGCGGACCTGCGCCTCGGGTGTCGCGGGCGCCGGCCGTAACAGAAAGAACGCCACACCTGCCGTGACGAGCCCTGCCAGCAGCAGCGCGATGGTCGACACCTTCATCCAACCTCCTCGACCCGGCCCCCCGGAGCGGGGCAATCTCCCACCCCCGACCCATGCCCGCCACCTCCAGGACCGCCCGTCAGGTTGCCAAGAAGCGGAAGTCGCCCCGCCGCCGCAAGGCGACGCCCGCCCAGCGCGGCCTCTCACCCACCGAGACCGGAGAGAACGTTTCGGACGAAGCTCGGTCGCTGGCCGCGGAGGTCGAGGCGGACGGCGGGCGGGTGCTCGCGACGTACCGCGAGCCGCTCGGAGGACACGCGGTGCTGTTCGCCGCGCTCCCGGTGGACAAGGTGCAGCCCACCCCTTACCAGCGAGACCTGTCCGAGCCCCACGTGAAGCGGCTGGTCTCGGCGATGGAGCGCGTGGACCGCTTCCTCGACCCGCTGATCGCCGTGCGACACGAGGGCAGCTACTGGACGCCCAACGGGAACCACCGCCTCGCGGCCACGCGCGCACTGGGGAGCAAGACGGTGCTGGCCCTGCTCCTGCCCGAGCCGGATGTCGCCTTCCAGATCCTCGCCCTCAACACCGAGAAGGCGCACAACCTGAAGGAGAGGTCCCTGGAGGTCATCCGCATGCTCCGGGGGCTGGTGGAGACGCGCGAGGGGACCGAGCTGGACGTCGCGCCTCTGCTCGAGGAGCCGGCGTTCGCCACGCTCGGCGCCGCCTACGAGAAGCGGCTGCGCCTCTCCGGCGGGGCGTACCACTCCATCGTCAAGCGCATCGACGGCTTCCTCGACGAGCCGCTGGCCGAGGCCCTCACCATCCGCGAGGAGCGAGCGGACGTTCTGCTGAAGCTCGACGACGCGGTCACCGGCGCGGTGGACCGGCTGAAGGCGCGGGGCATGACCAGCCCGTACCTGCGACCGTTCGTCGTGGCGCGGATCAACTACCTGCGCTTCGTGAAACCGAAACCGGGAGCGCCGCCTCTGGAGTTCGACTCGACGGTGGAGAAGCTGACCCGCGCCGCGGAGAAGTTCAACGCCGAGAAGGTGAAGGAATCCGACATCAAGGTCGGCGGGCCGGCCGAGGTCGAGGAAGGCTGAGCGGCTCGCGCCTCAAGGGAATCGCTGGCAATCGTTGCTGGCTTCGGGGCAGCGCAGGAACGACAGCCGTGAGTCGCCGGAGGTCTGGCTCGGACGGCCGACGATGAAGACCGTCGCCGAGGTTCCCCCAGCGACGCTGAAGCTGCCGGAGAGTCGAAGGTTGGTGGTGCCGGTGTCGAGCAGCCCGATCGTCGCGTTGCTCACCCCACCGGTGTAGCTGGTGTAGGGCGACTCGCTCGGGTAGGTCAGGGTCACGGCGGGGTTCAGGGGGAGAAACGTGTTTCCGGAGACGCTCCCCACGTCGACGCTCCCCAGCTCGGGCGAGGCATGCGCGAAGCGGAGGTTCACTCCGGGGGACGGTGGTGCCGTCAGGTTGTCGGTGTAGGTCCGGACCCCGACCCCGCCGGCCCCGGTTCCTGCGAGCCGTCCCATCAACGCCACGGTCTGCGGAAAATCTGCGGCGATCTGGATGTTCCCGATGTCGCCGAGCCCCTGGTAGGACGTGCTGCAGTCACTTGCCGAGGCGGCAACGATGCGGAGCGCGTACGTCCCCGCATCCACCGATGCGCGGGCCGAGGTCGAGGCGAAGCCGAGCCCGCCTTGCTGGACGAACTTCCCCGAGAACGTGGCGGTCCCGTCCGGCCTCAGGCAGATGTCGAGAGCGTCGACCGCGTCGGGGATGAACTGCGCGATACGCACCGAGGCCGGCCCAGGAGTGCCATTGTCGCACGCGAGGGCCAACAGGAGAGTGAGCAGGCAGGAGAGAGCGGCGAGGCGCAGCATGGGATCGGTGCTCCGGTGAAGGCGTGGCGGCCGCACTCTCGCAGGGCTTGCCAGGCTCCGGAAAGAAAAGCACCGCCGGATGGCCTCCGGGAATAGGGCCCGGCCGCACTGGTTGGCTGACCTCGCGCCGCCGAGTTGCCCTGCGAGCGAGCCGCCATCGGGTCCGCCGCTGAGTCTGCGGTACACTCCGGGATCACCCGATGTCCGCTGCCACAGTCCTCGTCGTCGACGACGACCGCGCCAACCTCGATTCTGTCGCCCGCATCCTCCAGCACGAGGGGTGGAATCCCCTCACCGCCTCCGATGGAACAGCGGCGCTGGAGGTCCTTCGCCGTCCCGAGGTGGCGGTGCTCCTCACCGACCTCATGATGCCGGGGATGGACGGCCAGGAGCTGCTGGCCACGGCGCGAGCGCTGCGCCCCGACGTCGAGGTCGTGCTGATGACCGCCTACGGCACGGTCGAGGCGGCGGTCAGCGCGATGAAGGACGGCGCGTACGACTTTCTCACCAAGCCTCTGAAGCGCCATGTCCTGGTGAAGACGGTGGAGAAGGCGCTCGAGCGCCACGCGCTGAGGGCCGAGAACCAGGAGCTCAAGGCCCGCCTCGCGGACCTCGGCGCTCAGCGCAGCCTCGTCGGACAGTCGCCCGCGTTCCGCTCCTTCCTCGACCTGCTGAAGCAGGCCGCGCCCTCCACGGCCACCGTCCTGCTCCTGGGCGAGTCGGGCACCGGGAAGGAGCTCGCCGCGAGGGCGCTCCATGAGCTGTCCGGACGCGGCAGTGGCCCTTTCGTCGCGGTCAATTGCGGCGCCTTCCCCGAGACCCTCCTCGAGGCGGAGCTGTTCGGCGTGGAGAAAGGCGCGTTCACCGGCGCGACCACCCGGCGAGCGGGGCGCTTCGAGCGAGCCACCGGCGGCACGCTCTTCCTCGACGAGGTCGGCGAGATGCCGGTCGGCGCGCAGGTGAAGCTCCTGCGGGCGCTTCAAGAGGGCGAGATCGAGCGCCTCGGCGGCACGCAGACCCTGAAGGTGGACGTCCGACTCGTCGCCGCCACCTCCAAGGACCTCGGGCGCGAGGTGTCCGAGGGTCGCTTCCGCGAGGACCTCTACTACCGGCTGAACGTGGTGGAGATCCGCCTGCCCCCGCTGTCGTGGCGGCGCGAGGACATCCCGCTGCTCGCCGACCACTTCCTCCGCCGGTTCGCGGCGAAGAACGCGAAGTCGGTACGAGGCTTCAGTTCCGAGGCGCTCGCCGCGCTGGAGGATTACGCCTGGCCGGGCAACGTGCGCGAGCTGGAGCACGCGGTGGAGCGCGCGGTGGTGCTCGCCCGCGGCGAGGTGCTCGACGTGGGAGATCTCCCGGACACGGTCCGCAAGGGTCCGCGGGGCGCGGCCGGGCACGTGGTCATTCCCATCGGGACGCCGCTCGAGGAGGTGGAGCGGCGGGTGCTCCACGAGACGCTCCGGCACACCGGCGGCGACAAGAGCATGGCCGCCCGTCTCCTGGGCATCGCCACCCGCACCATCTACCGGAAGCTCGAGCGCGACGTGCCCCGCCGGGACGAGGACGACGCCCCCGAGAGCTGACGGAGGCCCGACCCGGCCGCTGACGTTCCGACCCGCGGCGGGGGGGACCGGAGTGACATTTTGTCTCAGCCGCCGCACCCGGTGCGCCGGCCGCTCCGTCCGCCGGGAATTCTCCGGGCAACCTCGCTGTCCTGGGGCCTTTCGCCGCTGGCACCGGGCTTGCTGAAGCGAATCCAGCCCGACCCGGGCACCCCTCCATGGAACTGGTCATTCGGAAGTACTTCTGGGCGGTCAACCTCTGCTTCGTGGCGCTGGTGGCGCTCGTCGCGGCGAAGACCGTCAATCTCTTCTTCGAGGCGGCCATCGCTCCGGCTCCCTCGGCCCAGCCGGGCCGGAGCGCCACCCGGGTCGCACAGGCGGAGGCACCGGCGGTCCTCGACCTCGCCAAGCTGGCCCAGCTCACCAACCTGCCCCTCCCCAAGCTGGAGACGGAGGAGGACACGCCCAGGCCGGACATGAGCGCTGATCCGGTTCGCACCTCGCTGCGGCTCAAGCTCCTGGGCACGCTGGTGAGCACCGCGCCGGGCTGGTCCATCGGCTCGATCCTCGATCTGAGCAACCAGAAGTCCTCCACCGTGATGGTGGGCGACCGCGTCCAGAACGCCGAGGTGCTGAACATCGAGCGCGATCGAATCATCATCGCCAACAACGGCCGGAGGGAGTTCATCGGAGCGGAGGCGGGCGACGGTGCGCCGGCCCCGCCGCCGATCGCCACGACGCGGCCGGTGACCGAGCCGGGCGGCAACCAGGCCTACGGCACCGGCATCAAGGCGCTCGACGACAGCAACTACGAGGTCCCCCGCAACGAGGTGGACCGGGCCCTGGCGAACCTGAACGACCTGGCGATGCAGGCCCGCATCGTGCCCGCCTTCAAGGACGGCCAGGCCGAGGGCTTCAAGCTCTTCTCCATCCGGCCGGACTCGCTCTACTCGAAGATCGGCATCGTCAACGGGGACGTCATCAAGCGCATCAACGGCTTCGAGATGAACAGCCCCGAGAAGGCGCTCGAGGTCTACACCAAGCTCAAGGACGCGAACCGCATCGACATCGAGCTCGATCGGAACGGCCAAACCATGCGCAAGACGTACAACGTCCGCTGACCCATGACCGCTCTCCTGCCCTGCA